>ULMD01048620.1_pt1 | contig 39501 bp, 29 predicted proteins | sample 1951561 | NCBI WGS metagenome assembly ULMD01 (sample SAMEA4835541, study PRJEB28245) | human gut metagenome | biome: gut microbiome; material: fecal sample | place: Denmark | collected 2008
ATTGTCATTGAGATTGCTTGCGGATTTTAGGTTGATTATAACGTTGGTGACATAAATCGGATTTAAGTAGTGTTTCTTTAGATTGTCCGAGTAAAGGGTGTCATTGCCAACTTGGCGAGAGCTAATCGTAACAGAATTTACCGTGCGGGGTTCTCCATCTACTGTAAATGTCAGATTGTCGCCTGAGTATACACCATCGCGATAATTTGGGGTGTAGTCAGAGGTTAATTCTTCAAATTCTTCATTGCATGACGCAAGAATCGCTGTAGCAACAACAATGAAAGAAAAAATTAATTTCTTCATAGTTATATGTTTTTTAAATAAAATATTCAAAGAGACTAAGATTGCCATAAGTTTTGAAAAGATACTAATTATTTATTTAACGGATTAATTTTGTACTATTATTTTATAAAAGGCTTTCGCTAAACTGCTATATACGAGCATGGTGACGACTTGCCAACCCTCCATTGGCCGCGGTCTGAATAGCCTATACACTTAGACCGTGTCAATGGCATTCTTAGGCGCATAGCGCCGACCACAAGTGGGAACCGCATGCGAAGCCTGCGGCCGCTCTCTATATCCGCAGGCCGTAGTGGCGTACCTCCGGCACGCATATGGTGTTGACCGGTATAATCCCATCACGCTCCGCAGGCTCTGCGTAATGGGTTAGGAGTAAGTCTCGTGCCTCCGGCACGAAAGCCTCGCCTGCCGATGCTGTGGATTCCGCCACCCATGCAGCGAGCAACCGCTATGCGGCTGTCTGCTCTGCCCGCGCTACGCTGTAGGCCAAGGCCAGCAGTTCCGACTTGTTGCCGGCGCTATGCGCCTCATTCACTACGGCAGATTGCCGCGTATTTCCGTGGCGTCCAGGGGTACGCCACACTATTACGCTGCCGATATTCCGCCATCCAGTCGGTGCTTACACGATAGCTGCGGTTAAATCTACATCAGGAATGATTACGTCCGTAAGTTTGTCCTGTATCAGAAATCCCATATAGAGCGGGACTGTTAGTACGTCTCCATCGCGCCCTACGTTATATTGGCCAAGTTTGATGGCGTTGTTGACATGATATATCGCTTTGTTCTTTAGAATCGTATTCATGCTTTTTGCCTTGCCGGTTTTTGATTTGACTTCAATGACGACACATTCCCCTTTGAATCTAACCAAAAAATCGAGTTCAAGCCCACTTTCTTTATGAAAATAGTATAGCCGTTGCCCTGACTTGCATAAAAAGTCTGCCATTAGGTTTTCGAATATAGCGCCTTTGTAGCCTAAAAGGTTTCCTTTAAGGATGTCGGCCTGTGTGCCATAGTCCAACATTGCCATAAGAAGACCTATGTCGGTGGTATACAGCTTGAAGCAATCAGTAATGGCGTTGCCGTCCAACGGCAATTCTGTTATTGTCGTGTTGTAGCATCTTTGGGCTATTCCTGCGTCTTCCAGCCATTGGATGCATCCCAAATATTGCGAGGCACGCCCACCCTTTTTGACCACCGAATACTGGAATTTTTTGTTTTCTTTTGCCAGTTGCTTGGGGATAGATTCAAAGCATTCGCGAATATGTGGCTTGTCGGTATCAGCGGCATATTTAACCATATCTTCTTCATATTCAGATATAAGATTGCGTTGCTTATTGTATATGAGTTCGATGTTCTTAGTCTCAATGAAGCAGTTGACCACCTCTGGCAGACCTCCGACAATGATGTATCTATAAAGCAGTTCCATCATCGCGCGATGGATGCCTTCGGCAACGGCCTGTTCGTTGTCAAAACATGTCTTGACGTTGTCAATCACGGAGTCATTGATGCCGTTTGCCCATAAAAATTCTTCAAAATCCAAAGGAAACATCTCGATTACCGTCTCATATCCGACAGGTACGGAATCTTGTCCTCCATCGATGTCTTTCTTTGGTGTTTTGCCGTAACCTTTCACTCCCAACAGCGACCCAGTGGCAATGATATCGAATCGACCATCGATGCAAAACGATTTTAAGGAGGTTCTCGCTTCTTTGCACTCCTGAATCTCGTCAAGGATGATGCATGTTTTCCCATTGATGAAACGTGAACCGGGAATCAAGGCGGACAGGTTGAGGATGATGGTGTCGACATCTATATTGCCGTGAAACGCTGACTTCTTGTCGGGCTCGAGAATGAAGTCTATATAGACAACACTTTCATAATTCTCGGTCGCAAATTTCTGTACAATATATGTCTTTCCACACTGCCGTATGCCCTTTATCACAAGTGGCTTCCTGTCGGCGGCTTCTTTCCACTGGCCTAAATATTTCTCTATCTTTCTTTTAAGCATATCTTCTCCCGTTATTCTTTAATGCGAAATTACACTTTTCCAAGCGAATGTGCAAGGCTTCATTACACTTTTCCAAGCGAATTATGGGTGGTTCGTTACACTTTTCGGAACGAATCGCAGGCGGTTTGCTACACTTTTCCAAGCGAATCGGAGTTATTGGGTGGGCTTGGCGGCAGGTTTTTTGAGCTCGGGATATGAAATTCGGGTGTGGTACATTGTACGCAGTCGAGAAATAAACACCTTTTTCACTACCTCCACATCACGGAAACTCAGAGGCGAGTCTTTCATCAGCCCTTGTGCGATTTGCCCGTCGATAATCTTGTTGACAAGGTTTGAAATAGTCTCGTCGTTGTATTCCTTCAGGCTTCTCGAAGCCGCCTCGGTTGCGTCAGCCATCATGAGCAGCGACGTCTCCTTGCTGCGCGGGTTCGGGCCAGGGTATGTGAAAGGCGTCGGGTCGACCGGGTTTCCACCGTTGTTGTTGCAAGCTGTTGTATAGAAATATTTGGCAAGGTTTCTGCCGTGGTGCTCAAGGATGAAATTCCTGATTTCCATAGGCAGTTTTTCTTTTTCGGCACGTTTCAGTCCGTCGGTCACGTGTCGGATAACGATTTTCGCGCTTTGCTCCGGAGTCAGCACCTCGTGAGGGTTCACATCGTGCTGGTTTTCGGTGAAGAAAGCCGGATTGTCCATTTTACCGATGTCGTGGTACAGCGCTCCGGCACGCGCCAACTGCGAGTTCGCCCCGATTTCGCGTGCCGCCTCCGCCACGAGGTTTGACAATTGCACGGAGTGCTGGAACGTTCCCGGGCATTTTTCCGACAGTTCCTGCAGGAGAGGATTGTTGATGTCGGCCAGCTCAACGAGCGTTACTTTCGACACAAAACCGAACACCCGTTCGAATACGAAGATAATCACATATGCAAACGACAGCATCACCGCGTTGATGGCGAAGCATGCAAACGTGTGTGGGTCGATTGCGGTAATGTTTCCCTCCTCGATTATTGTCAAAGCGGCATACATGATTGAGTATGACAGGAACACGCAGATTGCAGTGCGTATCAGCTGCGAGCGTTTTGTGAGTTCCTGCAGAGTATCGATGGCAACGATGCAAGCCACCGTGTGCATAATGATGAAGTTGCCTTGCGCCGCCCCCTCTTCGATCAGGCTGCAAAGGAGCACCTGCACCATCGACAAGAAGAAGGCAGTGCGCGAGTCGAAGAACGTGACCACGATGACAGGAATCAGCGTGATAGGCATCAGCATCGGGCCGTAGACCACGCGGTGCATCAGCGTGTAGGATGCGATGGTCACGGCAGTCAGCAGCGACAGCACGAAACTCAGTTTCCTCTTGTTTTCGAGAATTGCCTGCCGGCGGTAGATTAAGAAATAGAGGAAAAGGAGGAAGAACAGCATCAGCACCACAATCGTGTTTCCCACGATAGGATAGTGCGACTTTCCAGTCGTCTCGCTTTCAAGGATTTTCTCGCACGCCTCGATGGCCAGCGCGTTTTGCGGCGTCACTTTGGCACCGCGGGCAATTATCAGCTCACCCTTTTCGATAGGCGCCCGAATGCTTGCGCGGGCATATTCGCCCTGCAGGTATTCCTTGTTTCTCTGCGAGTCTTCCGCGTAATTCGGTTTTAGTAGTTCGGCGAGGTTCAGTGTCGACATCGACAGCACACCATGCACCTGCTTGTCGATGTATTCATAAGCCGCTTTTGCCGACCTCATTTTTGCGGTCGACAGGGTTTGCGCCCTGTTTTCATTGTCGACCACCTTCAGGCTTGGGAGTTTGTTGCTCTGAATAGAATCGTAGACTCTGTTGTCGACAATTCCGTCGGCATACACTTGGCGCACGGCATTGCTGATTTCGCGATGCATCAGCATAGGCGTCCGGCTGATTTTCGATTGGATCTCCGCCTCGATGTTCGTGTTGTGTTTGAAAAACGGTATGAAAGAATTGATTATGCTGTCCTTTATCGCCTTTTCCGAAGCCGCGTCGAGGCCAACGACCAGCTGGGCAGGAGCGTAGAGAGCCGGCGCCGTCCAGGGCTTTCCCACTTCGTAAACGAATTTCTTATGGGCGCGTCCGGGCACGAAATATAGGATAACCGCCACGGCAGCGACAAAGAACGCTACGTGAATCCAGAATTTTTTGGCGAAAACTTTTTTCAGTTCTTTCATAGACTCGTTTTTTTATTAACTGGTTCTTACAGCTGATTTCACACCGTTGATTTTCTTTATTTGGCGGCACATCCTCACAACAATGGCAGCGTCTGACACGCGCACCACAAGGTTGCACGTGAACACGCCCTGGTTTGCCTCGATGTTGAGGTTGCGGATGTTGATAGACATATTTATTGAAATCTCATGTATCAGCTCCTGCAGGATGCCCATCCTGTCGATTCCCTCGATGTGGATTGTAGCCATAAATGATGTGACTTGCGGCGACTCCTCCCATTGGGTAGCCACCAGACGGTTTCCGAAACTGCTCTTTAGTCTTGTCGCCGTCTCGCAGTCCATTTTGTGAACCACCACGTTGTTGTCGTCGTCGATGTATCCCACCACGTCGTCGCCCGGAATCGGGTTGCAGCATTGAGCAATCTTGTAGTTATGCACACCGTTCACAGATCGCAGCACGTATACCTTTTTCGTGTCGATTTCTTTCTGATGGGAATGGTCGGCAGCGTGTTGGGCAGAGTCGTCGGCAGGCTTTTTGCCGAAAGGCCACAGGCGGTTCAGCAACTTCAGATTCTGCTTTTTGCACAGCGACTTCACGATGCCCTCGTTGATTTCGATGTGTCCGCATCCGATAGCGAGATACATACCGTCGCGTGTAGTGATGTGGAAATGCGCCATCAGTTTTGATATAAACTGCGCATAGTCTTCCGGCGACACCCCCTCGACCGCTTTTCTCGCCATTTTTTCGCCTTTCTCAATCAGCATCTTCCGTTCCTTTCTTAGCGCCGCCTCCAGTCTTGTTTTCGCTTTGGCAGTGCAAATGAACGACTGCCATTCCGGGACAGGTTTCTGAGTTTTTGACGTCAGCACCTCCACCTGGTCACCGCTTTGCAGTTTGTAAGAGATAGGCACCAGCTTGTGGTTCACCTTACCCGCAATGGCGTGCGAACCGATTTCGGAGTGCAGGTTGTATGCAAGGTCGAGCACCGTAGCGTCTTTAGGCAGCGTCACGAGGTCGCCCTTAGGCGTGAACACGATAATCTCGGTGGCAAACAGGTTCAGTTTTATAGTGTCGAGGAAGTCGACCGCATTCGGACCCGGCTCCTTCAGCAGGTCGGTAATTGTTTTCAACCACGTTTCGAGTTCCGACTCCTCGTCGCTTTCACCGATTTTGTATTTCCAGTGGGCTGCAAAACCGCGTTCAGCGATGTCGTCCATCTTTTGGCTTCTGATCTGCACCTCCACCCAGTTTCCGTCGTTGCCCATCACCGTCAGGTGCAACGCACGGTATCCGTTGGCCTTCGGCGTGCTTACCCAGTCGCGTGTTCTGGTAGGGTGCAGCTTGTAAATATCGGTAATTGCAGAGTATATGCTCCAGCAAATCGTCTTCTCGTTGTCGGTTTCGCAGCAGTCAAACACGATTCTCACAGCGTATAGGTCGTAGACCTCCTCAAACGGCACGTGTTTGGTTTCCATTTTGTTCCAGATAGAGAAAGCCGACTTCACGCGGGTTGACAGCGAGTATTTGAGCCCCATAGCGTCAAGTTTATTGCGGATTGGTGCGGCGAAGTTTTCAAACACCATCTGCCTGTCTTTGTCGGTTTTTTTGATTTTCGCGACGATTTCCTTGTATTGTTCAGGGTGCTGGTATTTGAAACTCAGGTCCTCAAGTTCGGTTTTTATGGCAAACAAACCGAGTCGGTGAGCGAGCGGCGCGTAGATGTAGAGCGTTTCGCCAGCAATCTTATACTGCTTGCTCGGCAGCATCGAACCGAGAGTTCGCATGTTGTGCAGACGGTCAGCCATTTTGATAAGAATCACGCGTATGTCCTCCGCCATTGTCAGCAGCAGTTTTCTGAAATTCTCCGCCTGAGCCGAAGCCCTGTCGCCGAAAATACCGCCTGAAATCTTTGTCAGCCCGTCGACAATCATAGCAATCTTTTTGCCGAAGTTCATCTCGATATCCTCGACAGTGTATTCCGTGTCCTCCACCACGTCGTGCAGCAGAGCAGCGCATATCGACGTAGATCCGAGACCGATTTCCTGGCTCACGATTTTCGCCACGGCGATAGGGTGTAGGATGTAAGGCTCGCCCGACCGCCGGCGTATGCCCTTGTGCGCCTCCTTGGCGAATGAATATGCGCGCTTTATTATTTCCACCTTTTTGCGGTGGTTGCTGTGCAGGTATCCGTTGAGCACGTCCTGAAAGGCGGCTTCAATGTTCTGGTCCTCCTGTTCCGGAGTCAGATGTAAGGATTTATAGTCAATATTTTCCACGAGCAGTTTTTCAGTTTAGTTTGCCATGTAATACAAAGATATGTAAAATTTCTGATTTTTTCAAATCACCCCTTTTTGCCAGTAATTATTGCCTTTATGTCGTTCAGTTTGTTGAGCGCCGCCATTGGCGTAAGGTTGTTTATGTCGGTGTTCAGGATTTCGTCGCGCACCTGGCTCAGAACAGGGTCGTCGAGTTGGAAGAACGACAGCTGTACACCCTTTCCACTGCCTTCGTCCATTTCCGAGAGGCATTGCGCCGCTGCATCCTTCGAGTTTGCCGATTCAAGATGGTGAAGCACCTCGTTTGCGCGGGTTACGATTGCCGGCGGCAGTCCGGCGAGTTTCGCCACGTGTATACCGAAACTGTGCTCGCTGCCTCCCTCCACGAGTTTTCGGAGGAACACAACCTTTCCGTCGATTTCGCGCACCGACACATTGAAGTTTGCGATGCGTTTGAACGTTTTAGCCATCTCGTTGAGTTCGTGATAGTGAGTGGCGAAGAGAGTTTTTGCGTGAAACCGAGGGTTCTCGTGGATATACTCCACAATCGACCACGCTATAGATATTCCGTCGTATGTGCTAGTGCCCCGTCCCAGCTCGTCGAACAGCACAAGACTTCGTTCGCTCAGATTGTTGAGGATTGAAGCCGCCTCGTTCATTTCCACCATAAACGTCGACTCCCCGAGCGAAATGTTGTCGGAAGCGCCGACGCGGGTGAATATTTTGTCGACGATGCCTATTTTCGCGGCATCGGCAGGCACGAAGCATCCAATCTGTGCCATCAGCACGATGAGAGCCGTTTGTCGCAGCAGCGCCGACTTACCCGCCATGTTGGGACCGGTGATCATCATAATCTGCTGCGACTCGTTTCCGAGAGTCACGTTGTTGGCGATGTATGACTCGCCCGGCGGCAGTTGCTTTTCGATAACAGGGTGTCGTCCCTCGATGATGTCAATGTCGAGCGACTCGTTGACATCCGGTCGGTTGTATTGGTTCTCTATAGAAACCCTTGTAAACGACATCAGGCAGTCGAGCCGGGCAACGAGCGACGCATTCAATTGGATTGCAGGAATGTATATCGCCACGGCAGCCACCAGGTCGTTGAACAGTCGAGTCTCCAGCGAAAGGATTTTCTCCTCAGCGCCGAGGATTTTCTCCTCATATTCCTTCAGCTCCTGAGTGACGTAGCGTTCGGCGTTGACAAGAGTCTGCTTCCGGATCCATTCCGGCGGCACCTTGTCCTTGTGCGTGTTGCGCACCTCGATGTAGTATCCGAACACGTTGTTGTAAGCCACCTTTAGGCTTGGGATACCCGTCAGCTCGCTCTCACGTTGTTGTATTTTCAGCAGATAGTCCTTTCCTGAATATGAAATCTCGCGTAGCGAGTCGAGTTCGTCGTTGACGCCGGTTCTGATCACGTTGCCCCTGTTGGTTGCGTTTGGCGCGTCGGGGTTCAGTTCCCGTTCAATGCGGTCGCGTATGGAGGCGCATGCATTCAGTTGCTCGCCGAACGACCGCAGCACGGCATTGTCGGCATCTTCGCAATAAGCCTTTATCGGCGCCACCGCGTTGAGCGCATTTTTCATCTGCACCATCTCCCGTGGCGAGATTCTTCCCACCGCCACTTTCGACACCAGCCTCTCCATGTCGCCGACCAGTTCCAGTTGGCGTTGAATCAGTTCTCGTCCCTCGCGGTCTTTGAAGAAATGCTCCACCACGTCGAGCCGGTCGTTGATTTGCTTCACCGACTTCAGCGGAAACAAAGTCCATCGTCGCAGCAGGCGCGCGCCCATAGGGCATACGGTGCGGTCAATCACGTTGAGCAGGCTTTTGCCGTCCTCGCACATTGGTTCCACCAGCTCGAGGTTGCGCACCGTAAAGCGGTCGAGACGCACGAATTTCTCCTCCTCGATGCGAGCGAGCGACGTGATGTGTGAAATCTGAGTGTGCTGAGTCAGGTCGAGGTAGAACAGAATTGCACCCGAAGCAACAATTGCATTATGCATCTTGTCGACCCCGAAACCTTTCAGATTTTTTGTCTCAAACTGCTTCAGCAGCCTGTCGTGAGCAGCCTCGCCGGTCATCATCCAGTCGTCGAGTTCAAACGTCAGATATTTAGCCGTAAACGACTGGTCGAAGCGTTTTTTGCACGACCGCTCCACCAACACCTCCTTCGGAGAGAAGTTGGCGAGCAGTTTGTCAATATAGTCGATTGTGCCCTCGGCGGTAAGAAACTCACCTGTGCTGATGTCGAGAAACGCCACTCCGCAGGCGTTTTTTCCGAAATGCACCGCACCGAGGAAGTTGTTCTCGCGGTAGTCGAGCATATTTCCGTTGATGGCTACTCCCGGAGTCACCAGTTCGGTAATGCCGCGCTTCACGAGTTTTTTTGTCAGTTTAGGGTCTTCAAGTTGCTCGCAGATTGCAACGCGCTTTCCCGCGCGCACCAGTTTTGGCAGATATGTGTCGAGCGCATGGTGGGGAAACCCGGCAAGTTCGATGTGCTGTCCCGGGCCGTTGGCACGTTTTGTGAGCGTTATGCCCAATATTTCCGAAGCCGTGACGGCATCGGTTGAAAATGTTTCGTAAAAGTCGCCCACACGATACAGCATGATTGCATCGGGATGTTTTTTCTTCATCTCGAAAAACTGCTTCATCAGCGGAGTTTCAACAATTTTTTTTTCTGCCACAACAATAAATTTTAATAACACAAAGTTAATATATTTCTTTTTATCGGCGAAATCACTAACTTTGTATGTATCTATGGACATTGCGAAAACAGACATACGGCTCTCGGTTGTCGTTCCATTCTACAATGCGGAGCGGCATATCGGAGATTGTGTGCATTCGCTGATGCGTCAGTCGCTGTCGGGCGGCATAGAGTTTATTTTTGTCAACGACAGCAGCACCGATGCTTCCGAGGCGGTGCTGCAGGCGGTGGTTTCGAGCTATCCGCAGCGGCGCGACCAGGTGACGGTGCTTCGCAACGACATCAACCGAGGCAGCGCATATTCACGGCAGCGCGGTGTTGACGCGGCGAGCGGAGAATTCGTAATCCATTGCGACGCAGACGACTGGGTTGATGCCGAGATGTATGGCACGATGCTGCGCGTGGCTGATTCCACAGGCGCCGACGTGGTGTGCACCCCGTATTATTTGGAGAAGGGCAAGGGGCGTTGTGACACGGTGGGTTTCCCTTCGCTCGACTATCCACAGCTCAACGATATGCCTCTCGACACGCTTCATTGCTCATTGTGCAACAAGATTATACGCCGCAGCGTGATTGTCGACAACGGCATCCGCTTTTTTGAGGGGGTCAACTGTTGGGAAGATTTGGGGCTGTGGTTCAGAGTGGCTGTTGCAACGCGCCGCATAGTGATTTACAACCGTCCGTTCTATCATTATCGTAAAGAAACGACAGACTCGTTGTCGACCGAGCGAATGGATCGTGTGCTTGCCGACCATCTTGCGTTTGTCGACGGGATGGACCGTTGGTTTGCCTCGATGCCGCCGGCATACGCCGAACGCTATTCGCAATTCATTCTGTTTGCACGGTTTACGGCAAAGATAAAGATGCTCCGAGGCAGCCACCGCGACATTGTGCGTTGGCGGTCGACCTATCCCGAAACCAATGCGCATATCTGGAGTTTCAGCAACATCCCGTATGTCTACCGGCTGTGTTTTCTGCTCGCCGACCGTCTGCCTTTATGGATGGTGAAGGCAGCAATCGCCGTGGCGAGGATTTTCCGCATCTAAAAAATAGCAGTATTGCTTGTTTTTTGGCTGATAAAACAAAAATAGCCGACAATCAAAAGATTATCAGCTATTCTGTGTACCCGAGATCGGACTCGAACCGACAAGGTTGTTACACCACTAGAACCTGAAACTAGCGCGTCTACCAATTTCGCCACCCGGGTATCGAGGTTTTAGTGGCGCAAAGTTACGGCAAATTTTCTGAAACGCCAAAACTTTTTTTTGAAAATTCCTCAATGGTCCACGTCGACAAGATTGAAGCGGTTGTCGAATTCCAGCTCCGTTCCGTTGCTCAGTTTCACCTCATAACCCTTTCGGCTGTATTCAATCTTCACAGGCTTCACGCCATGCTTCAGATAGCCGCGGTGTTTCATAAAGTTCATTATCTGCACTGGTATGATGCCGTTTTTCAAACCTTTAGGGCATTTCACCTCGGTCCATTCGCCTCTGCCGTTGAACTCAATCTCGCTTCCGTCGGTAAACTTCACATCGTAGTCGGTGTCGCGGAAACCGCGGTCTTCCTTCACGAGCACCACCTTGTGCGGATTGAAATATTTTTTGACAAACGACTGTGCGCGTAGAGGCAGGTCGTGATAGGCAATGGCTCTGTCTGACGCTGTCGCGCCTGGGGCGCAGATAAGCAGCATCACGATGCTGAGCAGGGTTGTTGTAAAAAGTTTTTTCATCATTCTTCGTTTTTGTTTGTTGGTATCTTTTAGAACGAAGATGGGCGGAAAAGGTTTAATCCGTTAACCTTCTTTTTCACCGAACGCGAGGTCGCCGGCATCTCCGAGTCCAGGCACGATGTATTTGTGCTCGTTGACTTCGTCGTCGATGGCAGCCACCCACAGAGTGGTGTCGGCGGGAAATTTGTCGCGGATAAAGTCGATAGCCTGTTGCGAGGCGATTACCGACACGATATGCACCTTCGAAGGTTTGCCTTTTGTCAGCAGCGCCTCGTAGGCAAGCTCCATCGACGATCCTGTTGCGAGCATAGGGTCGGTGATTATCAGCACCTTGTCGTCGATGCGTGGAGCGGCGATATACTCGATGTGGATGCGGAAATCGTCTTTGCTCACATATTTGCGGTAGGCAGACACGAACGCGTTTTCAGCGCCGTCGAAATAGTTGTGCACGCCCTGATGCAACGGCAGTCCGGCGCGCAGGATGGTGGCGATAACCACAGTTTCGTCCACCACATGGCTTTTTGCCGTTCCGAGGCAAGTTTTGGTGTCGATGGTCTTGAATTCGAGTGTCTTTGAAATCTCATAGGCTGCAATTTCCCCAATACGCTCAATGTTGCGGCGGAAACGCAACATGTCTTTCTGGATTTTCTCGTCGCGCAGTTCGCGCATAAAAACGTTGACAAGCGAACGCTCGTCGGCAAAATTAATGATTTTCATATTCTGAAGATTGTGTTAATATATTTTCAATTGTTTTTCGGTCGAGTTGTAGTTGCCGGCGCAGGTCGTCGAGTCCGTTCATGCGTCGCTCGTTGCGCACACGGTCAACAAATTCAAGATTCACCGTCTTGCCGTATATCTCGTTGTCGAAGTTGAAGATGTTCACCTCAATGGTGCGTTGCGTTGCATGGTCGACTGTCGGAGTGCCGATGTTGAGCATACCACCGAATGTCGCTCCGTCGACCGATGCTTTAACGGCATATACGCCGTCGGGCGGCACGAGCAGAGGCATGCCGTCAAGGTCGATGTTGGCGGTGGGGAAGCCGATAAGGCGGCCGTTGCGCTTGCCGTCCACCACCGTGCCGGCAATGCAGTAGCGGTGTCCGAGCATCGAGGCGGCGCCTTTCACGTCGCCCTCAGCCAGCCGTCGGCGTATGGCAGACGAGCTGATATGGCCGTCGCCGCTGAGTTCGGGAGTGGTTATCACGTCCATGCCAATCGCCTCGCCGTAGCGTTGATAGTCGGCAAAAGTCTCGTCCGACCGCCGTCCGAAACGGTGGTCGTAACCCACGGCGAGCAGCCTCACGTTGTAGCGGGAGTGCAGCAACGTCATAAACTCGCGTGCCGTCATCGCCGCCAATTCATGAGTGAATGAGAGGAAGAAAGTGTAGTCAACGCCCGTCTGCGCCAGCAGCGAAGCCTTCTTTTCCGGGCTTGTGAGCAGCCGCAGACCGCAGTCGGGGTGAAACAGCAACTGTGGATGGTTGGGGAAGGTGAACACGGCGGTTTTCAATCCTCGTGCCGACGCAGCTTGGCGCAGATTGTCGACAACAAGGCGGTGGCCGCGGTGCACGCCGTCAAACATCCCTATCGTTGCCGCTAACGGTGGCATGTTGTCGGGAACTTGCTTGTTGAAAAAAGTATCCATTACTCCCCGAACGCTTCCATGAATTCCGTACCTTCAGCCACAAGCCACGTCTTGAAACCCAGTTCCGCTGCCGCGTCGAGATTGGTCTGCGAGTCGTCGAAGAACAGCGTTTCTTCCGGGCGGATGCCGAATTTGCGCACCACGGCCTCGAAGATGCGGCGGTCGGGCTTTGCCACGCCCTCCTCAAAACTTGTGCAGATGCCGTCGAAATAGTCTTCGCGGTGTTTGCCGTCTTTCTCAAACTCGCGGCGGATGCCCTGGTTATACATTATGGCGTTGGTGTTTGACAGCACATATATCTTATAATGGTTGCGCAGCGACTCGAGCGCATGGAGGCGTGCCACTGGGATGCCCAGAAGAAAGGCGTCAAACGCCGTGTCGATTTCCTCGTCGGAGAGTGTGCGGGCAGACTTGCCGCGCACATAGTCGCGAAACTCAGCCGGTGTGATTTTTCCCTCTTCAAGTTGAAGAAATGCGCCCTGCTGGCAGTAGACGCCCAGCATCTCGCCGATGCCGCTCACTTCCAGTTGCTCCAAGGCTTTAACACAATTTTCGCGGCGGATGTCCATAATGACGCCGCCCAAGTCAAACAAGAGATTTTTCACCCCTTCCAATTTCGGCTTCTTCATAGAAATTTTTTGCAAAGTTAGTGCAAGCCGAGAGAAAAAGCAAAATCAAGCTTGCTTGAAATTTTGATTTTTCCGAGGCGCAGCCTAAATTATCAAAAGTTAGTGCAAGCCGAGAGAAAAACCGCGCAAGCCGAGAGAAAAATGAAGCTTGCTTCGATTTTTCCGAGGCGCAGCCGGTTTTATCAAAAAAGCAAAATCAAGCTTGCTTGAAATTCTGATTTTTCCGAGGCGCAGCCGGTTTTATCCAAAAACAAGATTGTGTCTCAGCGGCACCGCGTTGCGGTGCATGCTGCGTTGGTTGCTCTGCCCCGGACGCAGTCCGGGGTTAACTGAAAGCGTGTCCGCGCTGCGGACATCCCCTCGCTCTCCGGGTGCAGAGAGAGACTCCTTTGGCGTAGTAGCGCATCTCCGAAGCGCCTGAGCAGGGTGGCGGTCAGTGACCTCATTCGTCATCGCTGCGCTCTTACGAATGGGGGTTACTATGAAGTATCGCGTCTGCGACGCGGACATCTTCTCGTTCTCCGGGAGGGAGGCAGAGAGTGACTCCTTTGGCGTAGTAGCGCATCTCCGAAGCGCCTGAGCAGGGTGGCGACCGGTGACCTCATGCGTCATTGCTGCGCTCCTACGAATGTGGGTTACTATGAAGTATCGCGTCTGCGACGCGACGTCAATGGAGCGGCAGAAGGTATTAGCCTGTCTCTTGGTGTCAGCGCGATACAGGATGTTGAAAATGGATAATTGTGAGTTAAAAAGATATAAAAATGTTGCTGTATTGATTTTAATGTGTACTTTTACAAAAAAATAAGGAAAAAAAGACTATGGCCTAACTTTTTTATAATAGAAGAACTTAACTAAAACTTATAAATCAAACTAAAACCTAACTTTATGAAAAAAATTAAACACATTCTTGTGTGCGGACTCGCTGTTGTTGCGTCCGCCGTAGCCGTTCAGGCACAAACTCTTACGCAGGATTGGAAAATGACGACGGGTCTGCCTTCAGCCGCCGAAGGTCGTGCTGGTGTTGGTTTTGAAGGGAAAGTCTATACCAATTTCAAAGCTAATAAGTCAATTGTTTCTTTTGACGGATCTAAAACGGAAACACTTTTGCCTGGGAAATCGGGCAGTGGCGTTGGCATCTCACGTGACAGCAAGGGCAATTTGATTATTGTGAATGGATGGGCTGGTGCTGGCTCTATGAAGTCGTTTGTGCTTTACAATGTAGCGACAAAAGAGTCAAAGACGGTGAACGTAACCCTTCCGGACGGAGTGACAGCTGAACGTATGGATTTTATCGGTCGTGCGGTTGGTGATGTTTTCAGTGAAGATGGTGCTGCGTTTTTTGTCATAGGTAAAAGCCAATGTGTTGGAGCCAAGATTTTTATAGCCAAAGGTGAGTATGTTGCCGCGAAGTCAAAGGCTCTTCCTAAATTGCCTTTTGCGGTCGACAATATGGCTATTATTCAGCCATTGACAGAATCTCCTGAAAGTGATGATGTGGCAGTGCGTTATCGTTCTAACAGAGATTTTTATCATTATAATGGCTCTAATTGGGAGGCTTATAAAAGAGTAGGAACGGTTGGTACTGGCGCTGGCGGAGATGTTGTCACTTTGAATGGAAGATTGTTTACAATTGAACAAGCAGGAACAGACTATCGTGATGGATTCCAGATAGTTGATAGAAAAACCAATACTGTTGTTGCTACACATGAGCCCACAGCCGGTGTTGCCTCAAATAATTCATATCCATATACATTGTTGTCTGTAGAGAAGATTGACGAATATACAGCACGGGTATATCAATATCATGGTGGAGCATTTGCCGCTCAGTACACATTCTCGTTGCCAAAGATGTATATCCTTGGACAAAATGAAGTAGGAGACGCATGGAATCCAACCAGCGGCATTGCGATGACTTGGGAAAGTGGAAATGTTTGGTCTGCAACCGTGACAACAGCTCCTGGACGTGAAAATCTGGGTTTCGTGTCAGTTCTTGCTGAAAACAATGATGAAGGAGGTTGGACGTATGTCAACGGAAACCGTTGGGGCTTGGAAAATGATAAACAAGAAGGCGCTTTGGCAGAGAAACTTACAGTAAGCAAAAACAGCAACTCTATAAATGTGGGTGTCGGAACGTTCTTTATCCGTATGAATTTGGATGACAATACTCTTTACATTGCTCCTACAAAGCTTTATGTGATTGGAACATCCAACAAGGCGGAAGGTCACCACTGGGCACCAAACGACGACAGCTATATGGCGGAGAGCAATCCGGAAACTCCGGGCGTGTTCACGTTCGATCCTATCGACTTGAAGGTGGAAGGCAAGGCTGTAGGCGAAGAAGCTGAGGAAGATTTGGCATATTTCGCTTTTGTTACGGGTATTGACGCAGAATGGGGCCCAGTAAACAACAGCCGTTGGTGTCCGGACAACAAAGATGGTGAATTGACAGACAACACTGATTTTACCGACTTCGGCAAGCATTATAATGGTGCATTCTGCATAAAAAATGGCGCTTACAAATTGACAGTCGACCTCAACACCAAGACCGTCAAGGCAGTCTATCTCACATCGTCGGGCGTTGAGCAGGTAGGTGCAGAGGCAGCAGGCGTAATTGCAGCCGACGGACGAATCCGCATTGTCGGCGACGCAGCGACAGTGTCGGTCTACAACGCAGCCGGTCAGGCAGTGGCAATCAACTCAGCAGAGCGCACGTTTGCAGTGGCACGTGGCATGTATGTAGTGGTTGTCGATGGCAAAGCAACAAAGGTTATCGTTAGATAGTTAAAACAACCTGATTATAGAAATTCGGCGCCGTGGGTCACCCACGGCGCTTCTTCGTGCTATAAAACGTTAAAAGGGGCACGGCATTGGGGGAAAATTGCTAACTTCGCAAAAATTAGCAAGATTGTGGACGTATTGTTGACTATACTCGGCGTGATGCTGCTTGGCTTGGGGCTTTACCTATGTGTCAGGCCTTATGTGCCGTCGGTGCTTGCCTCCTATGGCGGACTGTGGTTGCTGCAGTGGGGCGGACTGATGGAGGTGCCCACCGTCACGCTTTCTTATTGGGGCGTGATGGTTGTGATTGTGGTTACCATCAACTCCATGCAGCAGCCGGCGCTCACCAAAGCCACCCAGGGGCTGCCGCAGATGCTGATAACGTCGGTTGCCGGCATGCTTCTCGGGCTGATGATGGGCTACTATGCCTCGATGGTGATAGGCGCGGCTGTAGGCGCGGTTGCCGGCGGAGTGTTTTTCGCCCGTACACCCAAAGGCGCGGCATTGCGTTTCCCGTCGAAGCGTTTTTTGCAGTATGTCTGTGCCAAGGGCTTCCCCACGGTGATAAGCGTGTCGCTTACGGGCATCGCCATAATGGTTGCTGTGGCAGCCTACAATATGTCGCATTAAAGAAATATTTTTAACGAAGATGAGAAAGTTATTAGCGGTTATAATGCTGTTTGCCGGGCTGTGGGTTTGGGCAGGCGCAGTGCCCGAAAAGGGCAGGAAAGACACCAAGTTCCGTCCAATCGACGTGAATATGGACTCGATACGCGTCAATATCCAGAATCCGCGCTCAAACTACTACTACAAGCGGTTGTGGCGCAAGTATCAGAGCAACGACACCAACATGTCGCTCAAGGAATATCGCCATCTGTATCTCGGATACGTGTTTTCGGAGGACTATGATCCCTACCGCCAGTCGGAATTTTCAAAAAAGATACAGCCTCTCTACTATAAGAAGCACCATACTCCGGCGGAGTGCGACACGATAATCAAATATGCGGAGCTCTCGCTCGCCGACGATCCGTTTGACTTGAAGCAGATGGAGTATTACATCTATGTGCTCAAGGAGCGTCAGAAATACACCCGTGCGGCAATCATGCAGTCGCGTCTCAACAATCTTATCAAGGCAATCATGTCGACCGGCACAGGCACTAAGGAGAAGCCGTGGGTGGTGATCAGCCCGGTGCATGAGTATGTGATTACCAACGGCTTGAACTTCAAGGCGGCGGAACATCTGGAGTATGAGGGCGACATTGACTATATCAAGTTTGAGAATCCTAAAAGCGGCGGACCCGAGGGCTTTTGGTTTGATGTGTCAAACATCCTGAGGGTGCGTCAGCAGAAATTCGGCGACGAGTGATGGGCGAGGCGGCAATCAACAGATTCATCAACAGCCGTGTGCTCACGTGGCTCACAGCCGTTGTGGGCATCGTGGCGGCATACGCCATGCTGCTTTTCTTCGGCACGCCCTCTGTGCCGCCGGTCGAAGGCTTGTTTGGCGGCGGACTCGACCACCTGCTGCCGTCGGGCATATTGTCGTGGGCGGTGAATATGGTGGTGGTGTTTGTGGCGGCCGTGATGCTCAACTGGCTCAACAAGACCTACGTGTTCATCCGCGAGCACACGATGATGTTTGTCACCGTGTTTCTCTGCGCCACGCTGTCAAACCCCGTGGTGTCGACGTCGCTCGGCACGCCCACGCTGCTCGCGCTTGCGCTTGTGGTGTGCACCTACGTGATGTTTGGCACGTTTCAGCAGCGCGACAGCCAGAGCGTGGCGTTTCTCATCACGATGATTCTTACGGTCTGCGCCATGCAGAGTTTTGTGTTCGCGCTCTATATACCAGTGTTTATCGTGGGATTTTTCCAGATGCGCATCTTCACGCTGCGCACGCTGCTCGCCGTACTTGTGGGCATCGTGGTGCCCGTGTGGACGGCCACGGCGTTTGGATGGATCGACCCGGCGCAGGTGCGCCTGCCCGACCTGCTTGGCGGCATAGCCACGCTCCGCGGCGGAGTGGATGCCGGGCTGCTGCTCCAGCCGATGTTTATGGTGGCTGTGGGCACGATATTCGGTCTCTCCAACGCGTTGACGCTGATATCCTACCGCCAGCAGCTGCGTGCCTACAACGGGTTTATCAACGTGATGGCTGTAGCCACGGTGCTGTTTATGGTGGCAGACGTGAGCCATGCTGAAGCGTATGCGGTGGTGGCAAACATGCTTGCGGCGGTGCAGGTGGCGCATTTCTTCACCATCCGCAAGATGCCGAAGCTCTACATCGTGTTTTTCGCACTTATGGCTGTCTGCGTCGCCCTGTCGCCGGCGGTCATCTACAATCTGTTGAACTTATTGCAACTGATATGAGAATAATCGTTGAGGCAAACATCCCATATATCAGGGGTTTGCTTGAAAAATTCGGTGATGTGGCATATTTGCCGGCGTCTGGAATCACAGCCGATGCCGTGCAGCGTGCCGACGCACTTTTTGTGCGCACACGCACCCGCTGCGACGCGTCGCTGCTCGACGGCAGCAGCGTGAAGTTTGTAGCCACAGCCACCATCGGCACCGACCATATCGACCTTCAGTGGTGTCGCGGCGCGGGCATCGACGTGGCCAACGCCCCGGGATGCAACGCTCCAGCCGTGGCGCAGTATGTGCATGCCGTCATAGGCAGCCGCTTCGGAGGCGACGTGCGTGGCTTGACGCTCGGCGTGGTCGGTGTGGGACACGTGGGCGGCATCGTGGCGCGCTGGGGCGAGCGACTCGGCATGCGCGTGCTGCGGTGCGATCCGCCGCGTCAGCGCCGTGAGGCAGGCGATTTTGTCGACCTCGCCACCGTGGCGCGCGAGGCAGACGTGATAACGTTCCACACACCGCTCACCCGCAGTGGCGCCGACGCCACATGGCATATCGCCGACAGCAGTTTCCTTGAAAGTCTCAGCCACTGCCGTCTGCTCGTCAACAGTGCGCGCGGAGGCATCGTCGACGAGCAGGCGCTGCTCAAAGCCGTCGACGGCGGAGAGATGGCGGTGGCAATCGACTGCTGGGAGAACGAGCCGCGCATAAACCCCGTGCTGCTCGAGCGCGCCTTCGTGGCGACGCCCCACATCGCAGGATATTCGGCAGAGGGCAAGCAGCGAGCCACGGCGATGGCTCTCGAGGCATTTGACCGCCACTATGGCGTGGCGGTCGACGGCAAGCCGCATCCAGCCACTCCGCTGCTCGGCACCGACGTAGACAGCGTCGACACGATTATGCGCTCCTACGACCCTCTCGCCGACACCCGGCGTCTGCGCGCCAATCCCGATGCTTTCGAGCGTCTGCGCAACGAATACCATCTCCGCGCCGAGGTGAGATAAGATTTATTTTGCAAAATATAGAATAATTATATATCTTTGTGGAAGATTGGGTGCATCACGTTGCGCCACGAAAGATTAGATGATGAAGAAAGTGTCTTTACCGGCTGTCGTTGCCGGGCTTAACAAGGACATAGAGGCACTGCCTTCGATGCCGCGCGTATTGTAACGCCATCGGAGACTCTGCAGTTTTTTTGATTACCTCGGGAGGCATACGCCTTGCCGGGGAATACGTGTTTAAACAAGACAGAATGAGCGAGAACTGGTATGTGGTCCACACTCAGCCACGAGGCGAGAAGATGCTGAAGGCTTTGCTCGACAGAGAGCCTGCGGTTGTCGACACCTATCTGCCGATGCGACAGCAGTTTGCCATCGTCGGCGGACAGCGCGTGAGCCGTATGGCGCTGACCATGCCGGGACTCGTATTCGTGCGCGGCAACAAGAACCAGCTTGTGGCGCTGCTGCGCGAAAAGAGCGGCGCGTCGCGTCTGATGGTCGACTCGTCGCGCAAGGAGAAAGACGCCATGGTGGTGGCAGACAGCGAGATGACAGCCTTCCGCCTGTTCAACGACAACACCGCCGGGCAACTGATGATGCTCCGCTCCCCATTCTGCAACTTCACATCTGCCGACCGCATACGCATCATGAGCGGTCCGTTTGCCGGCTACGAAGGCTATATCCGCGAAATCGGCGGCGACAACAAACTGATTTTCAAGGTTGGATCGATGGCCATCGCGTTGTCTAACGTGATGCGCTACGACGTGGCGGTGGTTGAAAACCATCACGCCTCGACCGAGACGAGCCTGCAGCTGCGCATTGCCGACAGCCTGCGCGCGCGTTTGGAGGAGGCAGGACACGTCGACGACGCCTGCGACCGTCTGCGCGACATAATGACCGGTGCTGCCGGGATGCCCGTGGCGTTTACCGACGCCGACCGTGCCGACGCCCGCTCGCTGGCACAATTCTGCGCCTCCGACCGCAAACGCATCGACAGCATCGTGGGCAACGCTCCGCTGCGCCGCTTCCTTACGCCCACCGCCGAGACAGGCACGCTCATGCATAAAGGCTTCGTTGAACACCGGCTGCCAGCCGCGCTCGGCGACGACCGATTCACAGCCCATGTGGCGGAACATCCCGACCACAGCACAGCCGCCTGCTGGGGCGAGTTTGCCACGGCGATATGCGCCCTTGCGCCATCGCAGCGCACAGCCCTCATCGACAAGTTGCGACGCTACGGACTGACGGCATTCGCCTCAGCCGTTGAGGGCAGCGGACATACACGCTTCGAAGGCGCGATGCTCACATCCGCCACCCTCGCTCCCGAGGCACTTGCCGCGGAGGGAGCGGCAATCATAGGCGAAATCCTCGCCTCTGTGCGCGCACGCCGTTGGCGCACACTCCTCTACGCCGTCTGTCTGCGATGACGGCAGCGTCCGCACGCGCGGACATTCCAAAAAATGACTTCTACTTTTAATTACACAATTCAATGAAAGCATGTTTTATGGGGTTGGGCTATATCGGCCTGCCCACAGCGATTATTGCCGCCAAGCATGGCGTGCAGGTAACGGGTGTTGACATCAACCCCAAAGTAGTGGAAATGACAAACCAGGGACACCTCCACATCGTGGAGCCGGGCATGGAAGAAATGCTGCAGGACGTGGTGCGCTCAGGCGCCCTCCACGCAAGCACCACCCCCGAGGTGAGCGACGCATACTTCATGGTAGTGCCTACGCCGTTCAAGGGCAACCACGAGCCCGACATCTCATACGTCGAGGCTGCCACACGCGCCGTAATCCCATTCCTTAAGGAAGGCGACCTCTACGTTATCGAGTCGACATCGCCAGTCGGAACAACCGACAAGATGGCGAAACTCATCTTCGAACTCCGCCCCGAGCTGCGCGGCAAAATCCATATAGCATACTGCCCTGAGCGTGTGCTGCCGGGCAACGTAATCTACGAACTGGTGCACAACGACCGCGTGATCGGCGGTATGGACGAGGCGTCGACCGACAAGGCAATCTCCTTCTACAGCCAATTCGTGCAAGGCACGCTCCACCGCACAAACTGCAAGACGGCAGAAATGTGCAAGCTTACAGAAAACTCCTCGCGCGACGTGCAGATTGCCTTCGCCAACGAGCTGTCGCTCATCTGCGACAAGGCGGGCATCAACGTGTGGGAGCTCATCGCCCTCGCCAACAAGCATCCGCGCGTCAACATCCTGCAGCCGGGATGCGGAGTGGGCGGACACTGCATTGCCGTCGACCCATACTTCATCACAGCCGACTTCCCCGTTGAGAGCCAGCTGATTGCAAAAGCGCGCGAAATCAACAACTACAAGGCATTCTGGTGTGCCGAGAAAGTGGAGAACGCAATGCTCCGCTTCGAACTCGAAAACCACCGCAAGCCAACAGTCGCAATGATGGGACTCGCGTTCAAGCCAAACATCGACGACCTCCGCGAATCGCCGGCGAAATACATCACCACAAAAGTGATGCAAAGCTGCAACAACGCCGACATCCTCGTCGTTGAGCCTAACGTGACGGAGCACAACGTGTTTAAGTTGACGGACTACCGCGAGGCTTACGACCGCGCCGACATCGTAGTCTTCCTCACCGCCCACGACCCATTCAAGACGCTCCCCCGCCGCGACGACAAAATCATCCTCGACTTCTGTGGGATTTATAAGTAGACATGCTTCAACATAAACGCCTTGGGTCTAATACCACAACACATTTTTTACACGATGACAGATAACACATCAAACAACAAGCGCATAGCGAAGAATACCCTGTTTATGTCAATCAGAATGGTTGTCGTATTTTGCATAACGCTTTATACAACCAGAGAGGTGTTGGCAACATTGGGAATTGTAGACTATGGTATTTTTAATGTAGTTGGAGGTTTTGTTCTGATGTTTTCATTCTTGAACACATCATTATCTAATGGTATCCAACGTTTTTATAATTATGAATTAGGGAAAAGAGGAGAATCAGGAGCCAAGGCTGTTTATAATACAGCGGTTACGATACAATGGTTTGTGGCCATCGTTTTGGTCTTGGTTATAGAGATTGTAGGAGTCTGGTACATAGAGAGTAAGATGGTTATTCCATCATCTCGACTTTTTGCAGCACAGTGCATTTTTCAAGCGGCAGTATTGTCATTTTTCTGTCTGATGATACAGGTTCCATATTCTGCGTCGGTTATTGCACACGAAAGGATGGGTTATTATGCATTTGTAAGTATTTTGGATGCTATCTTAAAGGTGGCTATATTATTCCTTCTTCAGTTGTTCGATTATGACAAATTGATTGTCTATGGAATTTTATACTCGTTTATTTCATTAGTGAATTTTGCGTTGTACTTTTTCTATGCTAAACATAATTTTCAAGAGATTAAAATAGACAGAGTTTTGTTGACTTCTCGCTTGAAATCAATGTTGTCATTTTCAGGATGGAATATATTTGGCACATTCTCAATAATGATGAAAGATCAGTTTCTTAATCTGATTCTTAATTTGTTTTTTGGACCAATCGTCAATGCCGCTCGTGGAATAGCCTCGCAAGTGAATTGGGGGGTGCAGAGTATGGTGGCAAATATAACGGTACCAGTGCGTCCTCAGGTTGTAAAATCATATGCAATGGGCGATGAAAAAAGGACATTGAATCTCACATATTTTATGTGTAAGTTCAGTTGTCTGTTTTTCTTTATGATTGCATATCCCATCTGTTTAGAAGTGGATTACATACTAAAATTATGGCTTGGTCAAAGCGTTCCCGCGCATACAGGCTCTTTCGTTATTATAGTATTGGCGACAGCCTTTACAGGTAATTTGCATTCTGCAATTTCAAATTTAGTGCATGCCACAGGGGTTATGCGGAGATTCCAATTGTATACAAGTATCGTGAAATTGTTGTCTGTGCCTATCGCCTATGTCCTATTGGTTTGTGGCTATTCTGCGGAGGTGGCACTTATCGTGGTTTTAGTTGTTGATATCGTTACTCATATGGTGGGATGCTTTATAGTGAAGACAATCATTGTATTTTCAGTTCGAAATTATATATACAGAGTTATAGTTCCAATCACTGTGGTTTTGGTTTTCTCTGCTATTATACCGATTGTTCCATACCTTTTAATGAGCCCTTCGTTTTTGCGACTTATAATAGTTGTGCTAACATCTGCCTTGTCGACAGTTGTATTTGGCTATTGTTTTGCCTTGTCCTCAATAGAAAGGTGTCAATTAAACTCCATTTTAAAAAGAAAATGAGTGTCTATAAATATAATCCAGAAGGTTCGACTTTGCGTAGAGATCAGAAAAAGTTATTGGAAATGCTTCAATATGTGTCTGACTTGTGTAAGGCATATAATATACAATATTGGTTGAGTTCTGGGACATTGTTGGGAGGAGCAAGACATCAAGGATTTATACCTTGGGATGATGATATGGATATTGTTATGCTAAAAAAGGATTATAAAAAATTGGAGAAAATTCTCTGTAGTATTGATGACAGCCAGTTCGTATTTCATTGTATGAAGACAGATGTTGACTATATTCAATATTTTGGCAAGTTTAGAAAGCGAAAGGGGAAAATTACGTCAAAATCTCTAAGATACAATTATTATAAGTGGGCAGGTATTGGATTTGACATCTTTGCGATAGAAAAGACAAACTATTTGTCGGCAAGAATAGCAGAGTTGTTATATCACAAAATGCAACGCCCGACGCAATATATTAGGATAGCAATCATTAGGAAACCGTTGATTAGAATTGTTGAGGCAATAAATACATTCTTTTTCCATCCGATATTGAGATTGATAGGAAAGATTAATCCGAGAGATGAATATCATTATGTGTTGGGAACAGGATGGGCAAAACATACTTTCTATATGAAAGACACATTTCCTCTTTCAACATTGGATTTTGAAGGGATAAAAATGCCATGCCCTCATAATACAGATGCTTATTTGACAAATGTCTATGGCAATTGGCATGAGGCTCCAACGCATAAAGAAATATTAAAAACAATACATTGCCAGCAGTATATTGATGAAATACAAAAAATAGACAAATGAAAAAGGTAATAACGTATGGAACATACGATCTTTTGCACCAAGGACATTTGAATTTGCTCCGAAGGGCAAAAGAATTGGGCGATTATCTTATTGTTGGTGTCACCAGTGACAGTTTTGATCGGAATCGCGGAAAATTGAACGTGCGGAATAATGTTCTGGAAAGAATAGATTCAGTAAAAGCAACAGGATATGCAGATAAAATAATCATTGAAGATTATGTCGGACAGAAAATAGACGATATTCAGAGATACGAGGTAGATACGTTTGCTATTGGCTCTGATTGGAAAGGCAAATTCGATTATCTAGAGGAATATTGTAACGTGGTTTATCTTCCTCGTACTGAAGGAATCTCGTCAACAATGTTGAGGGAAGAATCGCAGGTGTCTGTGAAGATAGGCATAATTGGTTCTGGCCGAATTGCTAAGCGTTTTGTTCCAGAAGCAAAAGTGGTTGACGGGGCCGATATTGTTGCTGTATATAATCCTAAAGCAGATGACTCAATCAAATTTGCTAAAGATAACGGATTGAAGCCTTTTTCATCATTGTTGGATGAATTCCTGGATTATGTTGATGCTGTGTATATAGCCTCACCTCATTTGTCTCATTATAAATATGCCAAGCAAGCCTTGTTGGCAGGAAAGCATGTTTTGTGTGAGATACCATTTGTTTTATCCGCAAGTCAAGCAAAGGAGCTATATGATTATGCAAGTTCTCACAATTTAGTGTTGTTAGAGGCAAGCAAGACGGCTTTCTGTCCATCTTTTCGACACTTGGTTTCGTTGGTGAAGAGTGGCATAATAGGCGAAGTGGTAGATGTAAAGGCGTCATTGTCAAAACTGGCAAGTGGAGATGTCCGAGAGTTGGATGAAACTCAGGCAGGAGGCTCGATGACAGAATTGTCACCGTTCCCATTATTGTCAATAATAAAGATTTTAGGATTGAATTATACAGACATTCAGTTCTATAGTAAAATGCAAAATGGAATAGATATATTCACAAAGGCGATGATTAATTATCCCAATGCCGTTTCGAGCATAACTTTAGGACTTGGGGTAAAGACTGAGGGCAATCTTGTAATCTCAGGAACGAAAGGTTATGTTTATGTCCCGGCACCGTGGTGGCTGACGGATTTCTTTGAAGTCAGATATGAGGATCAAACAAAGAATAAGAAATTTTTCTATAGCTATGATGGAGATGGACTGCGGTATGAAATCCGAGAGTTTATGTCAATGATTGTCAATAAGCGGAAAACTTCGTACTCTTTGCGACAGTCAGAAAGTATTGAGATTGCGCGCATAATCGAGTCTTATAGAGGAGGGAAAAATAGAAATCTCATATAATTATGAAATATGCAATAGTAACAGGAGGAACATCTGGTATAGGTCTTGGTGTGGCAAAAATGTTGACGACAGAAGGATATTTTGTCTATGCCACATACGTTGGTCAAGGATTGACAGAAAACATAAAAAATATAAAAACTGTTAGAATAGACCAAACAAAAAGGAATGAACTTTATCAATTCATAGATCTTGTCAAAAGGGAATGTCCTCAAGTTGATTGTGTTGTATGCAATGCCGGGTTTACGATTAGAAAATCTTTCACAGAAACGACAGATTCAGATTGGGATAATATGATGGAAGTTTCAGTTAACTCTCATTATATCTTGATTCGAGAACTGTTTAAAATGATACCTGGAGGTTCTAGAATCCTGTTTACAGGCTCTGAAATGGGATTGCTCCCACATGCAACAGTGTTGAGTTATGGCGTGACAAAAGCGGCGATACATGCGTTGACAAAAAATCTTGTAAAAGAATTTGACGGCACAGGAACAACTGTGAATGCAGTTGTCCCTGGATTTGTGGAAACGCCTTGGCAGAAAGAAAAGCCAGAGGAAATAAAGCAAAACATATATAGAAAAACAGCAATACACAGATTTGCAACTGTTGATGAGATTGTTGATGCATATAGGTTTTGCATACACAATCCGTTTGTGAATGGTAGTTTGATAGAAGTGAATGGTGGATATTGCTATAAATAGATTGTTATGAGTTTTCAAGATAAAATGACAGAGACGGCGAATTGGGTCGCCAGAAAGATTCCAGGCGCAAAATCTGCGCTTAGACCGATTTATTATCCGATAAAAACTTTGTTCAGAAAGAGTCGGAACAAAGCATTTAAAAAAAAAGGACTTTCCGTGTTGATGGATTTCCATAAATGTATGGAGCAGAACGGATATCATTACACATTGGCTTTCGGAACGTTGTTGGGCGCTGTTAGGGAGAAAGGTTTTATTAGGCACGATCTTGATATAGATGTGTATTTATGGAATGAAGAGTGGAACGACAGATTGAGACAATGTCTGCGCAGTTATGGCTTTGATTTGGAGTCTGCTTTTTTGGTAGATGATGGTTTGTCAGGAAGAGAGGAAACATATATTAAGGATGGCGTTTCAATAGATATATTTTATATCTATCCGGCAGTTAATCAATTGCCATATTGCTGTGATTTCATCAGCCCTTATTACGATGCGCCTACAAGAGAAACCTGTATGAAAAAATATGGAGGGCTACAGCCTCGCAGGTTGGAAATGCCGTTTGAACATAAACGAGAACTCTGTAAATTTGAAACGGTTGAATTATATATACCACAGAATGCCAAAGAACTTTTGGAATTTCGTTATGGGAAGGACTTTATGATACCCAATCCCAATTGGACTATAACATCATTTGACAACCATATTGTTGTGTGGCAAGATAAAAAGGGCATTTATTATAAATTTAAATGATTGATTTCGATATGACCCGACCATCTTTATTTTTGGTCGGTTATTGTGCGGTTGTCTATTTTCTGACATTCTTTGCGTTTAAGCAATATGTGTTGGTAGAGAATGGGTATAGAGTTCAGAATAGACACATTTCAGTCCTTTTTTATTTGGTATTTGCCGTGGCGGCAGTTACGGCATTTAACAATGGTGATTTCTATCATTACCGAGAAATATGCCATTCATTTACGGTGAATGGGAATAATTATGGAGAACCGATATATCATTGGATAATACAGTTGGTTGATAGAAACTATTTGTTGTTTAGAATGATTGTATGGGGAGGCAGCCTTGTCTTTTTATACAATGCATGTGAGAGATTAAGAATAAGTCCATTGTTGACAGGATTTCTGGTCTTTACGGGTTTTTTGAGTACATTTTCATATGCACGGGCAACGTTGGCTTTTTCCGTATATTATTGGGGATTGTCGTACATAATCTCGAACAAACGAAATCTGTTGACAACGATTGTGGGAGTATCTGGGATTTTAGGTTCTTATGCGTTTCATCATAGCATGGTTGTATGTATAATGTTGACTCCGATTGCGTTTGTTCAGATAAATAAAAAAATCCTTGTAATAACTTTATTGTTGCTGCCATTGATATGTGTTGTGGTGGGACGCTATATGGGGAATCTGCTCAACGATTCGGTAAATTCAATGGACAATGAATATATGGAATCAAAATTGAATGGTTACACATCAAAAGTTGTAGAAACGGCCAATTTTGGAGGGTATATTCATAATGCTTTTAAGTATTCTCCATATTATGTAGCTTTCTTGATTTTTGTCAAGAAGTTATATCCGAAAAGAAAGAATGAAATGAAAAATACTTCAGTCCAGAAGAAATTGTTTTCGTTGATTTTTTGTTTGATTATAGTTTCAACCTCGACATTGTTTATGGGACTTGATAACAATGTGTTTTACTATAGAATTTTGTTTATGTCATTTATCCCGATATGCTTCCTTATTGATATGTTGTTTGAATCGGAAAATTTGTCGGCAAGAGGGTTGCGTAAATTTGTGATGCTGCTATTTGTGTCGAGTGCGTATTCTGTGCTTTACTCTGTTTATTCTAACTTATAAATTAATGAAGATTCTTCAAATTCATATGGCAATGTCCGGCGGAGGCGTCGAGGCTATGATTTGTAATTTGGCTAATGAAATGTCAAAAACGGAAGATGTTACTGTTTGTAGCATTTTTATGCCTCAAAAAACTGATGTGTTTTGGGGAAAATTGTCTGAATCTGTGAAAAAGTGTACACTTGGAAAAGTTAAGAAAGGATTTTCACTAATTGAAATATTTAAGATTGTTATTCTGATTCTAAGGAATAAATATGATGTAGTGAATATGCATGGTTTCTTTTATTACTATGCTTTAGCTACGTTCCTGTTGCATAGAAAGGTGAAATTCTTCTATACAGTGCATTCTGATGCGGAAAAGGAAAACCTTAGTTGGGATAAAAAAATCTTTAAATTTAAAAGATTCTGTTTCAAAAAACGATGGGTCGTTCCGATAACAATTTCGGAGGAGTCTCAGAAGTCATTTGTTAAAAAGTATAATTGTGAGAGTGTCCTAATATATAACGGTGTTCCTAAGCCTGTGCTTGGAATACATAATGAGTTAAAAGGTTTTAGACTGACGCCATCGACAAAAATATTTATACATGCGGGTAGAATAGACACTCCCAAAAATCAGATTGTTCTTTGTCGGGTATTTAAAAGGCTAATAGATGAAGGTTTTGATGTCGTGCTTCTAATTGTTGGCGCTTTGCAGAAAGAAGAAATTTACAATCAAATAAAACAGTTCTTTTGCAGTCGGATTGTTTATTGGGGAGAGCGGACAGACGTGCCTGTCTTAATGTCTGAGTGTACAGGTCTGTGTTTGCCATCTATTTGGGAAGGACTGCCGATAACTCTTTTGGAGGCATTATCTGTCGGATGTGTTCCAATCTGTTCACCTGTGGGTGGTATCCCAAATGTTATAAGAAAAGGATTTAATGGCTTGCTGTCCAAGACTTTCAAAGAAGAAGATTACTATCAAACGATGAGGTCTTTTTTGGCATTGGATGAAAATGCAATATCGCAAATGAGGAAGAACTGTGTAAATTCTTTTTCGACATTTGATATTGAAAACATAGCACAAATATACCTAACGGCATATAAAAAAAATTATGGAAAAAAATAAGATAGTATTTATAACAAGGTCTAATAATGATGCACATATAAGGAATAGAATATTGGAATTCTTAGACCATGGTTACGATGTCGATGTGTACGGATTCAACAGAAAAAATCATAAAGACTTACAGAATCTTCCGTACAAATTGAATGTATTGGGAACTATAGAAGATAAGTCATATATCTCAAGAATCGCGTTGTATATAAGAAGTTTCTATAAATTAGGAAAAAAATATGCGGTTGATAACACACTCTTTTATTTAGATGGACTAGCTACGGCTTTATTTTTCCATTATGTAAATAAAAGGCATCGTTATATTTATGAAGAATGTGACTTGGTTCATACATACACAAAGGCAAAATCTGTATTGGAAATGATAGACAAGTCGATTATTCGAAAATCGGTTTTGACAGTGTTGACATCAGAAGGTTTTCTGAAATATCATTTTGGGAAAAAGCGTCATCCTGCAAATATTGCTATTATTCCCAATCGATTGAATCCAGAAATTGGAAAGAATAAAATTATTTTGGAGCGCAAATTATTAGAAGATAATGTGCTGTCAATTGGTTTCGTGGGAGCTCCTCGATTTGATTCGGTTTATAATTTTATAAATGTTTTTTGTGAGAAATTCCCCCAATTTATATTCCATATTTTTGGTGGTCCAGTTCCTGAGAAATTTGAAAAACTAAGGATGTATAAGAATTGCATATTTCATGGCTTTTTCTCTAATCCGGATGATTTACCTAAAATTTATTCAAAAATAGATTTAGTGCTATCAACGTATGATGTTAAGTTTGAAAATGTGCGTTATGCAGAACCAAATAAAATATATGAGTCAATTTATTTTGAAACGCCAATAATTGTTTCTTCTGGAACATTTTTGTCCGAGAAAGTTGACAAATTGAAAATTGGATATTCAATAAATCCTCTTGATGATTCTGAAATAGTGGAATTTATTAAAAGTTTGACAAAAGAAGATATTTTGAAGAAGTCTCAAAATGCGGCAAAGATAGACAAACGAGAGTGCTTGAACGTAAATGATGAGTTCTTTTTAAAGTTATAGATTAAAAATAATTTTGGATGAAAATAATATCTGTTTCTAAAAATAAAAATTTTATTAAATTCAACCAATTGTCATTGATTTTTCCAAGTGGTAAAAAATTACGGATGCCAGGGTGCTCTATTTTAGCCCATCTCCTTTGCCATTTCAGAATATTCGTGCGTTTGTTAAGGTTGGAGCCAAGATGTGCTGCATTTATTTCCGATGATGTGGTTGTATTATCGTTCAGACGGAAACTTTGGTATGTATCAATAAAAGATGCACGAATAATAAAGACTGAAAACCTAAGATGTGGCTTTAGCGATGTGTTGTCGTTTTGTTCAACAGAAGGAAATGTCTATTATGGAGATTACGGACAAAATCCAACTGGAAAGGAAATAAATATATATAGAATAACAGAATCGTTATCATCAGAAGTTTGCTATACATTTCCATCAGGGACTATTAAACATGTGCATAATATAATTTTTGATAGATATAGAGAACGCTATTTTATATTTACAGGCGATTTTGGAGAGAAAATAGGTATTTATGAAACAAATAAGGATTTCTCAGAAGTAAAGCCATTCCTTTTGGGACAACAATGCTATAGAGCAGTAGTTGGCAAAGTGTTGGAAAAGGGATTATTGTATGCCACCGATGCAGTAATGGAGGAAAACAATATAATTTACATCCCTTTTGAATCGAAAATGCCTCGACAGATAAAATCATTGAACGGCTCTGTTATTTATGGCATTGAAACAGAAAAGGGATTGTTGCTCTCAACAACAGTTGAGCCGTATCCTTCTACAAAATCTCGAATAGTTTCATTGTTGAGTAACCGTAGGGGTTTAGGAATTAAATCGGATGCCGTTGATGTTGTTTATGTGGATGAGTCTTTTGAAGCGAATGTTATGGCAACGTATAGAAAGGATGTTTTGCCAATGCGCTTGTTTCAATATGGGGCAGTCATGTTCCCAGCATATTGTCGCAAGCCGCAATCTGATGTCTATATAAATCCAATTTCTGTGAAAAAATATGACGGAAAGATTGTCCGCTTGTCAATCTTATGACTACAACCGCTTTGAGGCAGTGAAGATTGCCGCTGTGCATTTCAAAGAGAATTTACAAATCACAATAAGTTTATGAAAATATTGTTAGTGTCGTTCTACTACTATCCAGAGTTGGGCGCTGCTCCTTCGCGAATAACCAATATGGCAGAAGGTTTTATAGCGGAAGGAGCTGAAGTAGACGTTCTTACGTGTTTGCCCAATTATCCAAAGGGTAGAATTTTTGATGGCTATAGAGGTCGGTTGTATAAAAAGGAAAAAACAGGGAAAGGCACGATATTCCGCTATTGGACTTATGCCACAGTGTCAAAAAATCCGATAGCGCGGGCGTGGGGTATGATTTCGTTCGCATTGATGATGTGGTTGTTCGCATTCAAGATACGCACGATAAGGAGTTATGACAGGGTTGTAATCCAAAGTCCACCTTTGTTTGTGTCATGCTCTGGAATTATGCTGTTCAAGTGCCTGTATCGTAAGAAAACGATTCTCAACATTTCTGATTTGTGGCCATTGTCGGCAGTTGAGTTGGGGGCGATGAAAGAAGGCAGCAAAATGCATCGGATTTTTGCGGCAATTGAGCGGTTCATATACCGGAAGGCGGACGGAATATTTTGTCAGTCGAATGAGATAATACGACACATTGACGGATATGATTCTCCAGATGCGAAATGCTTGTACCGGAATTTGCAGCGCTATAAAATAACGATTGATTATCGCGAGAAACATACTCCTATGAGAATTGTCTATGCAGGTTTGCTTGGCGTGGCGCAAGATATATTAGGGATAATCAAGAATGTGGATTTCAAAGGTCTTGGCATTGAATTCCATTTGTATGGAGGCGGAAATCAAGCGAAGGAAATAGAGGAGTACATATCACAGCATGACTGTAATGTGGAGTATCATGGATATGTGGAAAAGAGTCGTATGGCAGATGAATTGTCGAAATACGACGCTTCAATTGTGCCGTTGGCTGTGAGAATAAAAGGGGCTGTCCCCTCTAAGATCTTTGACATTCTACCAATCGGTCTGCCTGTCGTTTTCTGCGGAGGCGGAGAAGGCGCTGAGATTGTAAAGGATTATGGAGTGGGTTATGTTTCGACTCCAGGCGATTATAAAGCGCTGACAGAAAATGTGAAGAAGTTGCAGTCGTTGACAGATGAGGAATATAGGGAATTGACTGCACGATGCATACATGCGGCAAAAACAGATTTTGATTTTGCATCTCAAATGTCGAAGGCATACGACTTTTTGAAAAAAATCTAAAAACGGCAAAAATATGAAAGTTACAATGATAGGAGCCAGCGGATTTGTGGGGACACGTCTGCTGGGATTGCTGAAGGAAAGCGAAAAAGAATATCAGTTGAAGAATGTCGACTTGTTGCCGAGCCATTTTTTCAACGACCTGACAGTGATTGGAGATGTCCGGGAGCAGAAGCAGATGGACGAGCAGCTTAAAGGAGCGGATGTTGTGGTGCTGCTTGCGGCACAACATCGCGACGATGTGTCGCCGACATCGCTTTATTATGACACCAATGTAGGCGGAATGGAAGTTACATTGCGTGCGATGGAAAAGAATGGCGTGAAACGCATCGTGTTTTTCTCCTCCGTCGCTGTTTATGGATTGAACAAGAAGAACCCAAACGAGGAGCATCCCAAAGACCCGTTCAATCATTATGGAAAATCGAAATGGCAGGCAGAGCAGGTTTTGCAAGAGTGGCATAAATCGCATCCGGATTGGAACGTGAATATTATTCGTCCAACGGTAATCTTTGGAGAGCGTAACCGTGGAAATGTGTATAATTTGTTGCGGCAGATTTCAAGTGGAAAATTTCTTATGGTTGGCGACGGCAACAACAAGAAATCGATGGCATATGTGGGCAACATTGTCTCTTTCGTAAAATTTATGATAGACAATTGTACGAAGGGTTATAATGTGTTCAATTATATAGATAAGCCGGATATGACTATGAACCAGCTCGTAGAGCATGTGGAAAAGGTGCTTGACAAGCGCATTCCGTCGACTCATTTCCCATATTGGCTTGGAATGATGGGTGGATATTGCTTCGACTTGCTTGCGGCAGTGATGCGTAAAAAGTTGACTGTTAGTTCCGTGAGGGTGAAGAAGTTTTGTGCCACAACGGAATTTGACTCAACAAAAATGCAGGAGTCTGGATTCAAGCCGCCATACACACTTGCTGAGGGATTGGCACGTACTTTGGAATTTGAGTTTGTGCATCCTCGTACGGATGACGTGACATTCAAAACAGAATAGCAGCTCCGGTGACGGGGCTGGAGGGGCGCGCGGCTGACAGGCTGCGCGCCTTTTTTCGGCTAAAGAAGAGGGGTCATATAGACGGGGAGATATAGCAGCTCGTTGTCGCCGCGCTGCAGGTCGCGGGTGTAGAGAATGTAACTGTTGGCGATGCGTGCGGAAAATTTGTGGCGGAAGGCGTCGAGCGATGCGTGGGTTTTATAGCCGGATGATTTCACTTCGATAGGGCAGATTTTGCTGCCGTGAGGGATTATGAAATCAACTTCATAGAGGTGGCGGTCGTCCTTGGGGAAGGTGTAATAAAACAGTTTGTTTCCGGCAGCTGTCAGCATCTGTGCCACAATGTTTTCGTAGACGTAGCCGAGGTTGGCGTCGAGCTTGTCTGCCAGAAGTTTCTGGTAGATTGTGTTTTCGGAGAAGTCGCTGTCCCAGAAGGCCATTGTTACAAACAGTCCGGTGTCGGCGGCAAACAGCTTGTAGCGTGAGATGTCGCGAGAGAGCGACATGCCGGCGTTTGGGTCGTTTGTGTGGTATGCCACGAGTACAGTTTTGCTGTCCTCGAGGCTGATTATCATTTCCTGCTCTTTTTCGTCGTCGGTTTTCCCGACAACGGCGTTTGGCGAGTAGCGCGATGCGTTGCGGCTTAGTTGTGCAGGGATTGCCATAAATAGTTTGCCAAGCTTGCCCGACGGGTCGATTTTCAGGAAGTCGTCGGCATATAGTTGTACGATGCTTCTTTTCACGGCGTCGACAGCTGCAAGGTTGTTTGTCTGGATGTATTCGCCGACGGCTTGTGGCATGCCGCCAACGAGCATGTATAGGCGAAGGTCGCGCTGCTTTGCGCGGTGGGCAGCGCCGAGAGGGTGTCGCTTCTCGAGGAATGTGCGCAGCAGAGGCATAGTGGCGGTGTCGCCGAGAGCCCATCTGAATTCCTCGAAGTCCATTGGGAACATGTCTATGCGTTCTTCCTCGCTAGGTATGGTGATGCCGCGAGTGTTTTGTCGGATGCTTATAAGCGATCCGGTCTCGATGTAGTCGTATCTGTGGTCGGCAACGAGGTATTTTATTGCCTGTCGCGCTTTTGGACACATTTGCACTTCATCGAATATTATCAGGGACTTGCGTTCTTTCAGCGAAACGTTGTAGATGGTTTGCAACTGCAGAAACAGGAAGTCGAGATCCATTAAATCGTCGAACAGCGCCTTTACGTCGGCCGAGGCTTTGTTGAAATCAATGAGAATATAAGAATGATATTCTTTTTTGGCGAATTCTTCAACGATTGTGGATTTGCCGATGCGGCGTGCGCCTTGCACCAGCAATGCGCTCTTTCCGGCTGACAGCTGCTTCCATTGAAGCATGCGGTCGTATATCTTGCGTTTGAACACGAGTTTTGCCATGATTTTTAGAGTTTTTGCAAAGGTATTGCTAATTTTTCTGTTTTTCAAGTGTTTACGCTGAAAAATTCCATTTCCCCGAAATTTAAAACGGCGATTTTCTCCATTTCCCCGAAATTTAAAACGGCGGTTTCCGCCATTTCCCCGAAATTCGATGGGCGCTTGCCTCCGATTTCCGACAAATTTCAGAGATTTTGCCTCCGATTTCCGACAAATTTCAGAGATTTTGCCTCCGATTTCCGACAAATTTCAGAGATTTTGCCTCCGATTTCCGACAAAAGCATTAAATTTGCATTGTAAAGCAAAGAATGTTGACTATGGAATTTAAACGGGAAATACAGAGTCGGCTGGAAGAATGGCGCCAGTCGTCAAGGCGAAAGCCGTTGGTGCTGCGCGGGGCGCGGCAGGTGGGAAAGACCACGGTTGTCAACCAGTTTGGGCGCACGTTTGACAATTATATTTATCTGAATCTTGAGGATGCGGAGGCGGCGGCATTGTTTGATTTGAATGTGCCGCTTGCCGACTTGATTCCGTTTTTTTTCGCTCATTGCAAGAAGAAGAAAGTTGAGGGCACGACGTTGATATTTATAGATGAGATACAGAATTCGGCGAAGGCAGTGGCGCGGTTGCGTTATTTCTATGAGCAGTTGCCTGAGATTTTTGTTATCGCGGCAGGTTCGTTGCTTGAAAATTTGGTTGATGTAAAGACGTCGTTTCCTGTTGGGCGTGTTCAGTATATGGCATTGCGTCCGTGCTCGTTTCGCGAGTTTCTTGTCGCGGTTGGCGAAGGGCAGTTGCTTCCGGCGCTTGCCGACAAGGTGATGTCGCAGGCGTTTCATGAGCGTTTGATGTTGTTGTTCAACCAGTATGTGGTGACCGGCGGAATGCCTGAGGTTGTGCAGGCATTTGCTGAAACGCGCGATTTTGCGTCGTTGGGAGATGTTTATGAAACGTTGCTGCAGGGCTATCGTGACGATTCGGAGAAGTATGCCCGTGGAGGCAAGGTGTCGGAGGTGGTGCGTTTCATCTTGAATGAAGGCTGGTCGAAGGCCGGTCAGATAATCACGTTGGGTAATTTCGGCTCGTCGGCTTATAATTCCCGGGAGGTCGGAGAGGCGTTCCGCTTGCTTGAGAAGGCGATGCTTCTTGAATTGGTTTATCCGACGACGTCGGTCGATGTCCCGGCTATTGGAGAGACCCGCCGTCAGCCTAAGTTGGTGTGGCTTGACACCGGGCTTGTCAATTATGCGGCGCAGGTGCAGGCGGAGGTGTTGCGTTCGCGCGACATAATGGATGCTTGGCGAGGAATGATTGCGGAGCAGGTTGTCGGGCAGGAATTGCTGACGCAGAACGACAAGGTTAGCCAGAAGCGTAATTTCTGGAGTCGTGGCAAGGGAGAGTCGTCGGCTGAGGTGGATTTCATTTGGGTCTGCAATTCAAAGATATATCCGATAGAGGTGAAGGCGGGCCACAATGCGTATTTGCGCTCGTTGCATTCGTTTATGGAGCGCTCGTCAAATGATGTGGCGGTGCGTGTCTGGTCGCAGCCATATTCAGAGGATGAGGTGGTTACTGCGTCGGGGAAGGCGTTCAAGTTGATAAATCTGCCGTTTTATATGGTCGGCGGTTTGGAGTCTCTTGTTGTTGGCAAATAGGATGTTTCGGTCGACGAAATGTTGCCAAATATCGTTAATCGCTTTGTGGTGTGGCTAATGTGTCGTAACTTTGTAGGCTGAAATATTGTTGTTTTGAAACAAAAAGAGCTTTAAATATGAGGAACTTTAAACTATTATTGGTTTTTGTGGCGGTGTTTGCCACGTTGCAGGCGTCTGCGCTGTCGCGCGACTGCAATCTTACGGTTAAGGTTGTGGCTGCCACCGGGGAGTCGCTCGAGGGACAGCGGGTGATGCTTGTGCAGACAGACTACAGTATGACTTACGGTGCGAGCGAGACGACGCTCGATGCTGCCGGCGAGTGTCGCTTGAAGGTCTATAGCGGAAACCACCGTCTTACGGTGGAGCGTGCGGGCTATGCCGCGTATGCTGAGGATTTTCCGGTGACGGGCGACATGACGTTGAATGTGACGCTCACGGAGGACGTGCGCAATCCGTTTGCTCTCAAGCTGGCTGAGCGCCACGACCCGATGACGGGCAAGAACGACGTGACGCTGCAGTGGAACCGTGAGGATCCGGTGTTTTTCGATGATTTCGAGAGCTATACGGCGTTTGACACGGAGTTTTCGCCGTGGACGGGCATCGACGGCGACCATGCTGCCGCCGCTCCGCTCCAGGGCTCTTATCCCAACCGCGGCACGCTGCAGTATGCGCAGGTGATCAATCCGCTTGTGGTGGAGCCGTCGTGGTGGACCGATTATCCCGTGCTGCGTCCCTACGGTGGCAAGCAGTATGTGGGCTTTGTGCGCACTTATGGCGGTTCTGCCAATGATGATTGGCTGATTTCGCCGGCAGTCACTGTCGGCAAGAACAATATTGTGCGTTTTATGGCTAAGGCTGCCGATGTCTATAAGGAGCGTTTCGAGGTGGGCATCACTACGGTCGACAACCCTGAGGCGTCTGACTTTACGGTCATCTCGTCGGGCAATTATGAGACTGTGGGCTACGAAGAGTGGGAGGCTAAGGAGTATTCGCTTGCCGACTATGAGGGCGAGACGGTGCGCATAGCCATCCATTATATCGGCGACCCGTCCAACGGTGGCGCGTTTATGCTTATGGTCGATGACTTTTTCGTGGGTCAGGCCGATTATTTCAGCGATGCCGTGGCAACGAAGTCGCTGCGCTGCGCGATGCGTTCGCCGTACAATCCCAACGAGCGTTTCCTTGTGTATAAAAACGGAGAGCAGGTGGGCGAGACCGACGGCTATTCGTTTGCGTTCGACCAGCTTGAGGCTGGCAGCTATACGCTTGGCGTGAAGGCGGTCTATAAGAACGCCGAGAGCGAGCTCGTCGAGCAGCCGTTTGATGTGGGAGCCGGCACGTTCTGCAAGGTCATCGTCGCAGCCTCCGCCAACGACAATGTGGAGGTAGACGGCGTGAAGGTGGAATTTTTCAACGAGTCAGCGTCGACAATCTACAGCGCCGTGATAAGCAAGGGCGCGGTCGAGATTCCGTCGCTGCCGGCAGGCAACTATATCGTGTCGGTCGAAGCCGACCGCTACGACAAATGGAGCAAGTCGATGGAAATTGCCGACGGCGCAAAGGTCGACATCGCTCTTGTTGAAACAATCTTCGACCCGTACAACATAACCGTGACGCAGACCGACAGCGAGACCGACGCCGACAAGGTCAATGCCGAAGTGCGCTGGAACCAGGATCTCGGCTTCGAGGACGATTTCGAGGCATACGATGATTTCGCAACGAGCTTCGGCGAATGGAAGTCGGTCGACAACGACCGCCGCGTGGTCTACCCGATTGCGCTCGGCTCGGCGTCAAACATCATCAACTTCCCCGGCGCCTGCACCCCCGACAATCAAGTGGCGGTGGCACCGATGGTGTTCAACCCCTACGCCACCACTCCAGCCATGGCGCCGTCAGACGTAGCGGCGATAGCGCAGTCGGGCGAAAAGGCGGTGATATTCTTCTCGCCTCAGCAGGCCGCCGCCGACAAATGGCTCATCTCTCCGGCGCAGACCGTGATGGACGGCTACGTGTGCCGTATCAGCCTGAAGGCGTATTCGGAAGCCTATCCGGAGACATTCGAGCTTTGCGTTTCCACGACCGACGACAGTGTGATATCGTTCAAGTCGCTCGGCAACATAATGCCTAAAGGCACATGGCAGACCTACGAGGTCGACCTCTCGGCTTATGCCGGACAAACCGTCTATCTGGCGCTCCACTACATTTCCAACGACTGCTTCTTCTCGCTTGCCGACGACTTTTATGTAGGGCCGAAAGAGGCGACCGACGCAAACGTGGGCAACGTGCAGAAATACGACCTCTATCTCGACGGCGCGTATCTGGGATCGACCAGCGCAACGTTCTTCCCAGTGATGGGCGTCAGCCGTGGAGAGCACAC
>ULMD01030061.1_pt1 | contig 36668 bp, 8 predicted proteins | sample 1951561 | NCBI WGS metagenome assembly ULMD01 (sample SAMEA4835541, study PRJEB28245) | human gut metagenome | biome: gut microbiome; material: fecal sample | place: Denmark | collected 2008
GAGTTCGAAGAAGCGACGTTCGCGCTCGCATAGGCGAGACCGCTGCTCGCATTCGAGTTGTTGCCAGACCGCAGAACACAGCGGCCTCTGCTGCCGGGAAACCACAAACCTGCCGCATAGTGGGTGGTGTACTTGCTCGTGTCGGTCTGATGCACCTTGCTTGGCAAGATGTCGCACTTCGCTCCATGCACCACTCTCACTACGCAGTTGCCGTTAGAGTTCACACTCTGCACTACACGCTCGGTTTTCTTCACCGGGTCATAGATGTGGAACTTGTAGTCTATGGGGTCATCGTTGGTCTCCACACAGCGGTTCTTGTAGAATGTCTCGTAACTCTGCACGTTTCCTGCAATGTAGTCCATCCATTCCGAGTCGCAGCCCACATAGTGCTTGAGTCCCATGATGGAGTTCATTGCGTTGCCCACATACGAGGTGTCGGCCATGCCGATGTTGTCGCGGCTGTTCAGCGTGGCATCGTGTGCGCCATTGCCAACAACAGACTGCTCGTTGGTCGTGCCGTGGGTCGCCCACCACAGGTTGCTGATTTCCTTGTGCTGCTCGTAGTCTTGGAGCTGGTAGCCCTCTCCGCGCATGTGCGCACTGTTTTGGAAGTCCTTTGCCGTGTAGTGTATCGTCCCGGTCGGTGTCTCTGTCGGGTTGCCATCCGTGTCGTATGCCCACTCTGCCGAGGTCTGCGAAGTGCCGTCTCCCTTGCGTGAGCGCACCGCGCCCGATATGCTCCTCGGTCGTTTCAGTCCGTCTATGGTGATGGGATATGTACCCAAGAGGCTGTCGTTCTCGCCAACGGTGTGCTCCGTCCATTCGGGTTCTATGGCCTCTATATGCTCGCTGTCAACGGCAAGACACAGGCTGTCCTCTATGTCGCGGTACGAGGTGAAGTACATCCACTTTGCTCCGCCAGGCACATCGCAGAACACGTAGTTGCCTATCGAGAAGTCGAAGTAGGTGTGGCTCACCATCATGTTGAACTTGCCTACTATCTGTCCGTTCTCGTCCGTGAACACGGCTCCGAGTCTTGCGTGGTTCAGTCCCGGCCATCTCACCTGCTTCATGCCCTCCACGTCCATGCGGTAGGCGTTCACGTTGGCAGCGGTGGTGATGATGTTCTCGTCTATCACCGTGCCTACCTCTGCCTCGTCAGCATACACGCCTGTGTTCTCCGCATAGAGCAGTGCCGATAGCATGGCCTCGCGCTTGTTGTTCACGGTGGATAGCGGCTCGTTCTCCGTGGTCGAATAGACAATGTACTTCTGTTGGTTCTTGTAGTCGTTCACGCCCTTGTACCAGTGGTGGGGCAGATGGTGGAAGATGTCAAAACCCTCTCCTGCGCTGTCGCCCACATCGAAACTCTCGCCTGTGGCAAGATAGTTGAAGTCGGTGTCGCTCAACTGCACGCCCTCCATCTGTTTGAGCTTGGAGTTGTAGGTACACTTGTAGGCGTGGGTCTCCTGCAATATCTTCAGCGTGTGTCCGCTCGCCACAAAGGTCTTGTCGTAGTCCGAGCCTGTCTTGTTTTCGGGGTTGCTGTATCGCTCACAGAAGTCTCCGCTCACGATGTCGTCTATCTTCACCACCGAGAATTGCGAGTTGATGACGGTCAGTTTCGGGAAGTATTTCTGCAATGCCTCCACCTCGCTGTCCTCAACGAGTTCGGTCAGTATCCATCGGCCGATGATGCCGCTGCACTGCCCGGTCTCATCGTAGGTGCTGCCGTTTGCGTCTATGCCCACGGCTCCGCTCTGCATGATGCCGCGCAGCATCTCCACGCTGGCGGTGGCGTTCACGCCCGGTATGCGCACGCTCTTCAGCTGTCCTGCCGTGGTTATCTGCCGCAGCAGGGTCATGTTGTCAATGTGCGGACACTCGTCAAGGAACATCTTCTTCACGTTCGTCATTCCTGCTATGGTCAGTCCGCCGGGATAGGTCAGCTTTGGCAGGTTCTTGAAGTAGAGCGTGGTCATGGTGGCTGGCAGTTCAAGGGTTTCTATCGGGGCTGTCTCGGCAAGGTCGATGCTCGACAGTTGCGAACCGCTCGCCAACACTTCTTTCATTCTCGGGCAGTAGGAGGCGATGATGCTTGTTACCTTAGTGTTGCGTGCGTCTATGCGTCTGAGAAAACTCTTGTTGCCCATATTGAGCTGCGTGATTGCTCCGCTTTCCTCGGCTGGCGCATAGTCCGCTCCGCCAAGTATGAGTTCTTGCAGCATCGTGCAGTTCGAGATGTCCCAACCCTCGGCTTTCGGGGTGCAGCCGCTGATGTCGAGGCTTGCAAGGCGTGTCGCACCGAACACATAGAGCATCGTTCCTGCGCCTGTGGCGGTCATGCCGCTCTTCAGCGTGTAGCTTTCTCCTGCTTTCAGATAGCAGCTGTCCACACAAGCGTCCGCACGGTCCACGCCCAAGCCGAAGAAACCGTCCTGCGCTGCCGTTATCTTGATGCTGATGTCCGTACCCACGGCTCGCATCTTGAACGGATTGGTGTACAGCTCGCCCACTTGATAGTAGCCGTCACGGTAGGCAAAGCGTTTCTCAAACGTCACGGGCAAGTCCTCATACCGCAGTCCGTGTACGGCATAGTAGTAGTTTGCACCTGCCTTGGAGTTCTCGATGTACTTGCGCTCTCCGTCAAACGAGCTGGTTATCTTCGCCCACTTCGCTATGCGGTCGGTGATCCAGAGTTTCTTGCAACCGTCTGCGGAGAAAATCTTGATGCCGTCCGCCTCCGCGCTGCGCATGTCGTTGGCGATGTCGTGCAACGTGATGGTGGTCTTGCCCTCATCTTCAAGCCAGAACTTGTCGGCTGCGTAGCCTTGCTGGAACATCACGGAGTTCCACCCTTGGTAGTAATGCTTGGGGTCGGTCACGCTGTCCAAGTCCCAAGGTACGGTGATGCCGCAGTCGTTGTCGGCAAGCCAGCAGCAGTCTCCGTCATACCAGTGGTTGAAGTAGGCGCGTGTCAGTCCGTTGGTGTCGAGGTAGAACGAAATCATCATGTTCTTCGACCGCTGGTCAACGGCAAGCACATAGTCCGTACCAACTATGTAGCACCCGGTGGAGCGCACGTTGGCATACTGATAGAGTTCCTCGCAGAACTTCTTCAGTCGGTTCTCCTTGGTTCCTGCCACGCTCTTGCCGTGCAGGGTGATGTTTCCATCTGCCTCGGTGCGGTCTTGCGAGCACTCCTGCGTCCACAGCAGCCATTTATATAGGTTGTACGGCACTTTCTTTCCCTTGGCGTAGAGGTCGTTCAAGTCATCATCATCGGGGTATCGGCTCTCGTAGTAGCCGAGCCACACGGGTTCGCCTGTCGATTGGTCTATGCGCATGAGGTCGTCTATGCCATTCACGCCTTGCAGCCAGCAGAGGGAGTCGTACTTCAAGTATTCGTAGCACTCCACAGGGTTCAGCACTCGGCCTGTCACGCCCCATTTCTTGGTGCTCGTGTCATACTGCATCTTGCCTGTGGTGTCTTTCCACTTGCCTCCGCTGTATTTCACATACTTGTAGTCGTTCGTCAGGTACACCGTTCCCCAGTCGTAGTTATTCACATCGTCTGCCAACACCTCGGCAAGGCTCTTGTCCACTTCCGTAGGGTCGGCTGTGGCATCGGTCTCCACCATGCTGCCTGTACCGTCATTTTCAAGGAAGATGTGCTTCTCTCCGCAGTACTCGCTCAGCATGTAGATGTTCGATGCTATCAGCGCGTCACTGTTGGCCAAGGTCTGCACCTTGAAGATGTTGAGGTCTTGGTCTTTCTCGGCCACGAGTTCCACGAAGTCTCCGTAGTTCAAGCAGTCGCTGTTGTAGCCGCTCACTTTCTCGAAACCGAAGAACGAGGGGTTGCCCTTGTCCACGTTGAAGTTGGCCTTGGCATGGAAGTAGGCGTAGGTCTGGTTGGTCGCGTCCACGCTCTGCTGGTCGGTGCGGAATAGGGCGCACGTCACGCTGTCGATGCTGGTGTTCATCGTGTCACCTCCGTTGTAGGCGTTCTGCGCTGGGGTCATGTAGTCCGCTCCCATGGCTCGCTGGGTCTTGTTCATCAGCTCCATGGTCGCTCCGTTGTTCGCGCCTGTCGAGTCGGAGTAGTCCACCTTGATGGTGATGGTCTTTACCCACAAGCCTCCGTCTATCACCTGCACTTGGCTCTTCGCGGCCATCTTCTTGGCCTTTTGGAACTTGGCCAGTGCCACTGGGTCGTTCTTGAAGTCCTCCTCTGTGTGGAGCATCTCTATCTTGCAGCCTTTGAACTTGCCTTTCTTGTTCTTCACGGGCCGCAGCGATGAGGTCGTGCCTTGGTTTGTGGTCGGCACGTTGTACACCTTGCAGTCCTGCCATGGCCTGTCGGGGAAACGGATTACCCAGTCAAAGTATGCCTTGGTCTTTTTGTCTCCGTCCAGCTTGTCGAGGTAGCCGGGGTAGCTCTGCTCGATGTCGGGGGTGTCGGCATTCTTCAGCAGGGTCACGCAGCATAGTCCTGCGTTCATGCACGCTTGCATGGTCGGCCTGTCCTTGGTTGTTCCCTCTGCGGTCTGCGAGGCCATCACTTGGTTATTCTCGTACTCCGTCAGCATGGCTGCGGTGTCTTTCTGTCCCACCAAGTAGTTGTTGAATGCCTGTCGGTAGTTGTAGTAGGTGGCCCAGCCGATGGCACGGTACAGGTAGATGTCGGCTTTCGTGCCGTCAAACTTTATCTGCATGTCGTTGTGGGCAAACTTCCCGGCATTGTAATAGGTGGCTGCGGCCTCGTCTCCGTTCACATATATCTTGATGGAGCCTATGCCGCTGTATGGGGCTATGCTGGTCGGCTCTATCACAATGTCGAAACGTGTCTCCTTGTCAGTGGCATACAGGGCTACGGCTGTCTGCTGTGCGCCCAAGTCGTCGGGGTTGGCTGCGGTTGCTCCATCACAGGTGAACACGAGTTTCTCGCCAGTCAAGTAGAAACCGAGCTGGTTGTCGCCCAGGCAGTCGATGATGCGTGCCGTGCTGTCTTCCACATTCTTTACCTTCACCGTGAAACTCAGTGCCATGCCGTTCTGCTCGATGCTGGTGTTGGCGAACGGCTTGAACGAACACACGGCTTTCATGTCCTCGGCTATGCGGAGTGCCATGCGTCCCTTGTCGTTCTCCGTGCCGTAGGTGGGTGTGCCGTAGGTGTCCTTGACAAATCCGTTGCTCGACCAGTTGCAGTTCTCAACGGTGATTTCCACGTTTCCGTCTTTGATGGTCTTGTCGGTCTCTCCGTTGCTGCGTGAGTCCATCGTGATGTTGAACTCGCGCATGGTGGTCACTTCCTCCACATCTACCAGCGAGCCATCGACAATGAATGTGGCGGTTTCTGATGCGCTGTCTCCGCACATCACTTTCACCGATACGCTCTTTGTGCCGTCATGCACGCTCTCCTGCACTTGCTTGGTGAACGTGCTGGTCTGCCCCCGGTAAGCTATGGTGGTTGTCTCCTGCGATCCGTCATACCACACCACGGCTTGCGGCTCGTCCGTGTCGGCTGCATACACGGCATAGTCCACCTCGATGTTCTCGTAGAGTTTCCTCTTGCCTTGCAACTGCTCGGTGTGCCAGCGCATGGCCACTATCGGGGTGTTGTTGCCGCTCTCCACCACCATGACGGCTGTGTGGAGGTAGTTGCCCACCACGCCCGAACCTACATCTTCTCCGTGTATGCGCAGGGGGTACGCGCCATGTGTCAGTGTCTCGCCCAAGCAGCTCTTCGGGTCTATGGTGATGGAGTGCGAGTAGGTGTCGAGAACTACACTTGTGCCGAGTGTCTGCCACACTCCGTTTAGGTATATCTCGGTTACTACCTTGATGCCTTTGTCCGATGCGTTGTTGGCGAACTTGTACATCGGTATGCTCTTGGCGGCTCCTCCTGCGGCAAGGGCGGTACTTGCCGTGTAGTTGAGGGTCTGCACGCTGCTGATGGTAACATCTACACCACTCACGTTGATGTTTCTGCTGCCTGTGTTTCCTGCATCGTCATAGGCAATGAGTTGGAAACGCTTGGTGGTGGCGGTCACGAAGTAGCTGCTCACGTCCATCTCGAAGTCGTAGGTGTCTCCACTTGCCGATGACGCTCTATTGAACATGAATGTCTCCAAGGTCTGCCCAGTGTCGCGGTCTTTGAGCAGCACCTTTTCTATCATGTTGCTCAGTTCTTGGCTGCCTTGTGTGGTAACGCTTCGCACGGCTGCTTTCATCACCACGTTGCCGCCAGCCTTGGCGTACAGCGGACTCTGCTCAAACTGTATGCTCACAATCGTACCTGTGCTTTCTCCGCCTCCTCCGCCTACGGCAAACTGCACCTCGTCGCCCACGGCTTCCTGCCCGGCATTCTGCAGTTGCAGCTTCACCACGCCCTGCGTCTCGGTGTCAATGTGCAGTGTGGTGGGTATGTTGGCGTATGCACCTCCTGTGGAGAATGCCTCCTTGCCGTCCTTTTCGGGGGTGTCCGAGGTCGGCACGGCATTGTTGCCGCCTCCTCCGAACTCCACCCAAGGTTTCAAGTCTGCCGGGTTGATGTCGTCCACGGTGCGCGTGAACTGGTAGGCTTCCCACTTGGGCGAGCCGTTGCTGGTCACATCGGCTGTCTTATAGGTCAGCACGACACCGCTCTTCATATACGATAGTCCGCTTTCTTTCTCCTTGTCCTGCACAGCTTTGATGGCGGTCGAAAGGGTGTACTCGGTGTCCTCGCAGATGTCGTTCACGTTCACCGTGTTGCCTATGGCACTGCCGTTCGAGCCGAAGTCTGTCCAGTTGGCTTCGGTTTTCCAGTCGGTCTCGGTTTCCTTGCCGTAGTTCGTCCACTGCTTGTTTTGTATGCCTGTCTCCGAAAGGAAGGACAGCACGATACCGGGTTTCATGTATCTTGCTTTGTTCTCCAAATCGAAGATTTTTTCAAGCACCACGGAGAACGACACTTCACGGTCGCCCAACGATAGCAGGTAGTTGGCGTTGATTGTGTTGCGGCAAAGTGTTTCTGTGACATTATCCTCTATCAGTTGGCGGTTGATGTTTGCTGTGCTCTCCACCTCGTTCACCTGCTCCTGCAACTCCGTTCCCTCGTCACCGGGGAATGCCGTGCCGCTTGTGTGACCGAGTGCCAAGTCAGAACCGATAACGGCCAATTTTGTGCCACTCCAACGGTAGGTCTTGTTGGTGGTCACGTCCATGAATATCTTGCCGCTGTGGGGTGTCACGCCATTCATGCCAGTCTCTCCGAAGAGGTCTGCGTCTATCCAATTATTATAATAGGTGACGGTTTCTGTTCCTTCAGTACTCTGTGTGGTATAGGCTAATACAAATACCTCCTTTGCCTTGTTGTAAACAACGGAGCACCCCTCATCGGTTGATTTCTTGTTGAGCGATAACATCTGGGCTGTCACGTTTTCTTCGATGCCTCTAAACTCCAGCACATCGTCCACATATCCGGGCAGATACTGCGAGGGTACTTGTCCGTTCTCGTCCAAAGGTGCAAGTCCATCTGCAGTTCCCTTGGTGTTCTTGAATGCGGTGAGGTCTTTCTGCACACCGCTGATGCTGTTTGCCAGCTCGCTCTTGTTGTCGCTGACGGTTTTCTTCAGATTGGCAATGTCGGTCTGTGCCGTTCCCATCTGCGAGTTGAGGGTGTTAAGGCTGTCCGTGTGCGAGGTCTGCGTGCTGCGTAGGCTCTTGATGTCCTCCTTGTTTTGGTTCACATCTACCTTGACAGCCTCAAGGTCGGCTGTCATTTCCTCCACGGCTTCCATATACTCGGTGCTGTCCACGGTGGGGTTGCCTTTCAGCAATGGATTTCCGCTGCTGTCCACCTGCGCTACCCATGTGCCGCCGTCTGCCACATAGAGTTGTCCCAAGTGGTCTGATGATGCGCTGCCCTCCACGGTCACCAGTGCCCACCAACCCTCGTGTGGGTTGGGGTATGCCTCGCGCAGTTGCGCTGCGGTCTTGAACAGACCTTTGTTCGGTCCCTTGATGTTCTTGGCTTCAAGCCAACCCTCAACCGTCAGGTTGTGGCCTACGGTCATGGAGCCGCGCACCGTACCCGAACCGCCCATGCTGACGTTGCGGCCTACGGCCACATCACCGTCTATCTGTTTTGTTGGTATTGAACTCATTCCATTATTGATTTTGCCAAGGCGTTCAACTGCTCTGCTTTGTCGGTCGCGCCAAAGGCGGTTAGTACTAATGCTGCCGTGGTATAGACTACGGCTGTGTAACAACGCTCGGAGATGTCGATGCCGTCCTCATCGTCTATCTTGGGATAGGGTATGTAGGTGGCTCGCTTGACGTAGGCGTCCTCGCTGTTGCAGCTGAAGAACTCCAACGCCTTGCCCTCGGCTCGGTTCACCACCGCGCACACTGGTTTCTGCACGCTGCCTCTCACGCCCTTGTATCTTGACGATTGCAGGTCATAGAGTGGGTCGTCCACCGAAATGGCATTATAGCAAGTGCGTTCCCAGTCGCTCATGCGGAATGCTATCAACCGCATGAAGTCATCGGGGAGCAGCACCCAACCACTGCCGTTATCCTCCCAATACACGGCCTCGCCAAACTCGTGTCCCTCTTCCAAGAGATACACGGGAGCTGTGGTCTCAACCCTGCGCACGGCTTCCTCTATCTTCGAGCGTATCACTTCATTCAACGACAAGGTGTCAATATCCTCATCGCTGATGAGCTGCTCGCTGGTCTTGTTCTCGTCTATGGCGATGCGCACATCTTGCTCCACGACTTCGATTTTGTACACCATATCGTCATTCCTTACTTCTCGTTGACAAACGTGATTTTCACTCCGTAGGTCTCGCCAACGGCTTTGATGTCCTCACGGTTGCGCATCGTGCCGGGCTTTACGCCAAAGTTCTTGAATATGTAGTCCTTGGCCTCTTGGTTGTCGGTGAACTCCACCTCGGTCTTGCCCTCTGCCGTATTGTCCTCGGCTGCGGTCTCCTCGCTTGTGGTATCCTCTTCGACATTGGTTTCACTCTCTGTCTCTGGCTCTTCCTCGATAGTTTCCGCATCAGCCTCGTCCATTGGTGTTACAACACCTGCATCAGCCTCCTCGGTAGTTTCGTCCGCCACGTCCTCCGCCACAGGCGTAGTATGGCTTGAAGAGGCTTCGGTAGGCTTATTGTCAATCACAGCCTTTGCCGCCACATTTGCCGTCTGCGTGCTCGGCTTGGCAGGATTGCGCTCAATGCGCACGTCCTCGTCAAGTTCAATGGTGCTCACCGTCATGATGCGGCCTTTCTTGAACTCGCTGCTGTTCTCGATGGCACGCTGCACAAGGAAGTTGCTTGTGGTGTATTTCGCAGGGTTCTGTCCGATGGCGGTCATTGAGCCGTCAGTGAACAATACTTTGAGTGTGGCTCTGCCTATCTTGATGATAGTCTGGTATTCCATCATGCCGTACACTCCGTAGGTTATTCTCTTCTTTTTCATTTCGTTGTCTGATTATTATAAATAAAGGCGGACGGCATTGCTACCTATCCGCCTCTATTGGTTGATTATTGGTTTAATTAAACTTCGGGTTACTCGGTGGCCATCACTTCACCTGCGTACTCCACCCATGCTGCGCTCTTGTATTGCCACATCTGACCGCTGACGGCATCTGCATTGATGCCCGGGCAGTCCTGCAACAGATAGTACACGCCACCCTCAACAGGACTTTCGGGTGCGTCCGTGCTGTCCCAAAGGTGTATCTGTACGGCTGTGGCGTTCTCGTTGTCGCCCTCACCGTTAATCCACATGTGGCATGAGCCTTTGAGTGCGAGTGCGTCCCGCACGAGGATTGCCTCGCGTGTTGCCTCTTCGCCCTCCACACGGTCCTTTGACGAGTGCTCTGCCGAGTACTGGTAGTGTACAAGGCGGTCGGGCGCAACGATGAATGCGGAGTTGCTCCACTTCAAGCGGTCGAGTGTCGGGTCGTGCTTGAACTCGATGTCTCCGAACACGGTGTGGAAGTTGGTCACTACCCAGCCCACAGGATTGGTCTTGGTGGTAATCTGAATTTCCGGGTGCTTGGAGTAGTCGATGCACTGGATGTTCTCCAAGAAGTTCTTGCCAGCAAGGGCAATTACGTTCTTAGGCACATCTTCACCAGTGAAAATCATCTTGGCAAGGGCGATGATTTCCTCAATCGTCCACTTGCCTGTGTGGTTGAGTTCCTTCTTCACTTGGTAGCGCACACCCTCGGTGAAGTAGATGGTCTGCGGACCGACTTCGGGTGTCTGCACCGTCATCTTGCCTCTGCGACCTGCGTAGAGTGTTCTGTTGCAGCGTACCTTGAAGTTGGTGATAGCGGCCTCTGCAATCACTGCCTTGCCGAATGGGATTTTCTTCTTCTGCGCCTCGTAGTAGTCAGATACAATCTGGTTCATACCGCGCTTCTGAAGATATACCATCTGCGCCTGTGGCACGATGAGGTCGGGGTCAACTTTCTTCTGCGTCTCGTAGAGGGCATTGGAAAGAATGATGAGTGTTGACCCGGCAGGAATTTCGGGCGTGGTGCAGCTCTCGTCTGTTGTATTGGTTTTCGGGCCGTTCACGGCTCTCACAATCGGGTTGTTCGATGTGGGGTCTTGGCCTGTAACGAAGAGCATGAGGTCTTTGCCCGGTGTCTTGGTCTTGCCATCGTCTGCATAGCCGTCCACGCCCTTTACGAGCAGCGTGCCGTAAGGTCTGGGAATTTCGGCATCGTTGGCAAGTAACGGCAGCACAAACTGCTTGGCTGTTCCTGCTGTCACCTTGGTGGTCGTGGTCACGCTGGAGCGTGGCTCGTCAATCATGTAGTGTTCCACCTCGGGCGAGTTCACCTTTACTTTCTTCGCTTTCAGCATGAGCTGCGTAAGCGGTGTGTCGTCACTCTTGAACTTGTAGAGTTCTTGGTCGAGGTCGCTCTGTACGAGGTTGCCCGGACCGACTCCGCCTGTCGCGCCTGCCACTCCGCTGACGGTAGTGGGTGCTCCCGGCACTTGGCTTGCTACACCGGCTGTGCCTGGTGCAGGGGTGGTGGTTGTAGTTCCACCTACTTGTACGTTTTCTCCGTCCATGTCTTAAAATTTTAGTTTGTGAATAATGTTATTTGCTATCGGTCTGTGCGAGGTTGCCGGGGGCTATACCGCCTGTCGCGCTCGCGAGATTGCTTACTGATGCCATTGCGCCCGGCAATTGGGTTCTCAACCCTGCACTCCCGGTCGTTGGCTTTAGTCTCTTGCCCTCTGGGGGAAACTTCACTACTTCTCCTTTCATGGGCTACACGGCTTCGTTGGCGAGGTCAAAGATGCTTTGTGAACTCTTCTGCTGACTCGGTGCGCCTCCGTTCTTGCCGTTGAGCGGTGCTGTGCCGTCTCCCTTGTCGCGCTTGCGCAGTCCCTCCACAATCTTGTCGTTGCGTCCTGCCACACGTCCCTCCTCGCCAGCGTTGGCCACATCGGCATCATGGTTGATGGCATTCACGAGCAACTCCAAGGTCTCGCGTGAGAACTTGCCCATCACTCCGTCCTTGACAACGGTGAGCATGGCGTTGGCTACCTCGTCTATCTGCTCGTCCGTCATACCGCGCTCCTCTTGGAACTGGCGCAGGGTCTCAAGCGTTGCGTCCATGTTCTTCTCATACTCTTCATCGAGCTGTTTCGACTTGGCCACACGCTCCACATACTCCTTGTTGGCCTCGGCTATCTTGTCCTGCATCTCGGGGTCGTCAAGCACGTCCTTGATGTCCACTCCGAAATTCTTCACAAGACCGAGCACAGGGTCTTGGCCGTTGTGCATGTCGGCAAGAAACTGCGCACTCCTCGGGTCTGCGGCAAACATGTCGGACATGGCTTTCTCCCTGCCCTTGTAGCCGTCAAGGTCGTGCTCGTATTGGTCGTAATCATCGGAAATCTGACCGTAGATTTCCTCATCGTCCTCGAACTTCTTGTCGGGGTATTTCTTTCTCAGCCGCTCCAGTTGCTGGTCGCGTCTGCTCTTAACTCCATTGTTTTCAGCCATTATCTTAACTTTCTTATGGTTGTGTAATATTCGTATGCAAAAATAGCCATATAAGAGGTGGACTGACTTTTAACTTTTGTGAGTCGGTTTAAGTACCTTTGTATAGAGTGTTTTGCCCTTTCCCCACAGCTCAAAAAGGTTTAGAAAGGCACAGTAAGGATTATAATCTTAAACCAGTTTTATGAAATACTTTGGCAGCATATTGGATTTTACAAGGGAGCGCAATGCCGACCTTATGAGGGTGTACCGCGACAGACTTGCCGAGGCAAGCATCATCGTCATGCCTGTTATCTTTCAGTTGGTGGCCGACTCTCCTGCATCTCGTTTCTGGGTGAGCGAGGAGCGTGCGGCCATTGTCATTTCCGCTATGGCGGCAGGAAAACCCATGCCGCGCATGAGGAGCAACAAGCGTGAGATGTTTGAGGAGATTTACCGCAGATATCTCCTCATGCGTGAGGATTATCCCGACAAGTCGGTCTATGAGTTGGTTACGAAGATTGTCAATCAACCTGCGCCCAAGTTCTACCTCACGCCTCGCACGGTCGGGGAGTTTATTTACCGCATAAAGAATGGATGGTATGACAACCAATACGATAGATACAGAGATTGCCGCACTGCTTGCGGAGAATGACAGGCGCAATGAAGTCATGTTCGCCAAGTTCGACCCTGTCACTGGAGAGGGGTCTATTGGTAAACGTGTCCGTGTCAGCATTGCCGACTTTGCTATTCCCGTTCAGTGGTTGCCTGTTGAGATGAAGAATATTCCGCTTGTCAAGAAGTTGGTCAAGGCTGGCTCTATCGACAAGTTTCTCTCGTCCGTGATGCACGTTGAGCCGAATGACGATGACTTCATTAAGGTGTCGCGCACGTTCATACGCTTGCGCTACAAGCACGACTTTCCTTTTTGGACGGCTACGCTCGTCTATATCCACAACAAGGATGCAGGAAAGGACGTGCTTTTCCGTCTGTGGTATCCGCAGCGCATCCTCGTGTCGCGCTTTGAGGCGAAACGAAAGGCAGGATTACCTATCCGTCTTATTCTCTTGAAAGCGCGTCAGTGGGGCGGCTCCACGACTGTGCAGCTCTACATGGCATGGTTGCAGTTCTTCCACAAGAAAGGTCTCAACTCACTCATCATCGCTCACCAAGGCACGGCATCGGACGAAATCAAGGATATGTTCGACCTCATGATTAAGAAACACCCGGTGGAATTTCTTCACAAGTTGGGTGAGGTCTATTCGGAGAACGAGCCTAAGTTGGTCGGTGTCGGCAAGTCGGGTTCTACGTACCGTGTGCCACAACGAGACTGCAAGATTAAGGTGGGTACTGCCGAGCGTCCTAACGGTTGCCGTGGTGGTGCTTACTCGTTGGTGCATCTTTCCGAGGTAGGTCTGTGGAAAAAGACGGATGGCAAGTCGCCCGAAGATATTGTGCGTTCCGCTTGCTCTGGTATTCTTGCACGACCTTACACAATGATTGTCATGGAAAGTACTGCCGATGGTGTTGGCACTTACTTTGATGCAGAATATACGGCCGCTGCTGACCCTACTGTCAAGTCACAGTTTGAGGCACTTTTTATTTCTTGGTTTCAGATTGAGCATTACTCGCGTCCTTTCGACTCTGCCGAAGAACTACGCGCCTTTGCCAAATGGCTTTGGGAGAACCGCAACAATGCCTACACTCCGTCCAATCGTGAGGAGAGCGGACGCTATCTGTGGTCGTTGTGGGAAAAGGGGGCTACACTGGAGGCTATCCATTGGTATATATACGAGCGGGCTGGTAAGAATGACTTTGCGGTGATGGCTGCGGAGTTTCCGTCTGACGATGTGGAGGCGTTTGTTCATGCAGGTACAATGGTGTTCGACAAGTATCTTGTCAAGCAGTTTGAGCCATATTGCCGCAAGCCTAAGTTTGTTGGCGAGGTCTATGCCGATGCCGACGAGGGCGAGGAGGCTCTTTCCAATCTCCGTTTCCGTGAGGACAGGCAGGGCTTACTTTCCATTTGGGCTATGCCCGAGAAGTTTGACGATTACGAGGTTACCGACCGCTACCTTACCGTGGTCGATGTGGGCGGACGCTCCAACAAGGCGGACTGGTCTGTCATCGTGGTGTTCGACCGTCTGAGCATGATTGACGGCAGCGAGCCTCCTTCTGTCGTGGCGCAGTGGTACGGCCATTGCGACATTGACCGCCTTGCATGGCGTGCCGCACAGATTGCGGCTTTCTACAACGACTCTCTGTTGGTCATCGAGTCCAACACCTTGGAGACGCACGACAAGGAGCGACAGGTGGAGGGTGGCGACCAGTCGCAGTATATCCTCAATCAGATTTCGGACATCTATCCCAATCTCTACGCTCGCAAGCAGTCGGAGGACGAGATACGCGAGGGTGCGCCTCGCAAGTATGGCTTCCATACGAATGTGGCCACCAAGCCAATGATTATCTCCACCTTAGTCAAGGTCATTCGTGAGCGTCTCTATATCGAGCGTGACAAGCGGTGTCTTGACGAGTACGACACTTATGAGCGCAAGCCGAATGGCGCGTATGGTGCTATTGTCGGCAAACATGACGACTTGCTCATGACGCGTGCCATCGGTCTGCACATCTGCTACCGCGAAATGGAAATGCCCGAATTTGTGCCTATCACAAACCGCACACTCCGAAAAGACAGAAGCCCCGTCTCCGAGGCTTCCATATAAAATCAGTAAAGCCTCACAAGTCCCCTCGGCTTATATGCCTTATCCGACTTATGAGGCTTATTCTTTATTGTGGTTGCAGCATCTGCTGCGCTTGGTTCACGGCTTGCATGTTCGCTCCCTGCTGAACCTGCTGGGCAAGTTCTGGCGACATTCCGTCCGGCACTTGCCCTTGCTCCAGTTGTTCCCTCTGCGACTTGATGCTCTGCAGCAACTCGTCCGCAAATGGGAACTCTCCATGTTCAAGCAACTGCTCCACACTGATTGCCTTGGCTTGCCACAACTGCATGAGCATGTCGTTGGTCAAGGCGCGGTAGGCTGGCGTGGCGGTGCTTTCCACAATGCTTAGGTCAAACTCCACATCGCGTATCTTCCGTGGATCGTACTCCACGATGGTGGAGTTCTTTCCTGCAATGTTGAACACGCGCGGAGTGTCATAGAACTGCTGTATGTTCTTAACGTCCTTGTATGCTCCGTCTCTGATGAATGCCGAGAACGTGTCGAGCAAGTCAAGCAGCGAGGTGGTGGCGTTCTGCGCCTGTTGGTTGTACAGGCTGGCCGACATACCCGAATAGCCGGGCTTTCCCTGCAACGCTCCGTTCACGCCCGATATGTCCTCGAAGAACTTCAGCTGCATGTTCAGCAACTCGGATATGCCTATCTGCGTGCAGTTGTTGGCTATCTGCTGCGGCAGTGCCTGTCCTGCCTTGGGCTGCTTTATCATGATGATGCCGTTGAACCTTGCCCACTCGTCTGCCACATCTTCCATCGACATGCCCTTGGGCAGACATTCTTCCGGGAACAGCAGCACGCCCTTGGCTGACGCTCGCATTATCCAGTCGTACATCGTTATCAAGCGGTTGGTGTACCGCTGTTGGTCTATCACGTTGCTCACAAACGAGTGTATCTCTCCGTCTATGAATGGGTATGCCTTGAACACGTAGGGGTGGCTCTTGTGCTCGTAGGGTGTCTCGCCCTCTTCAAGTATGTCTCCGAATGGGGTGAGCATGTAGTAGTACCAGTATGAGTCCATGAACCACTCATAGCGGATAAGCGGCACATCGTCCTCACTCATGCCCAACTCTCGCGCCTGTTGCAGCCGCTTTTCGTTCTCGTCAAGCACAAGTGCCTTGAAGTCCTCCATATCCACTTTGAACACGTCTCCGTTGTTCACGTCATGGCAGCGCACTCTCTCCTTGCTTTCCTTGCGCCACACCTCGATTACTCTGCATCGGCTCTGGTCGTAGGGTACAAGGAAGTCGTAGTAGCCTTGCAGGGGATAGCCGAAATTATCATACATGGCACTGAGATACGACTTGTCCTTGGCATACTTGTATATCTCGGCCAGTCGGTCATAGTCGGCCTTGCTGTGGGCAAAGCGTCCGCACAAGTCCTCAAACGAGATGTCGTGTATCTCGCCCAAGCAACTGCAATCCCAACCTCTAAAGTCCCTCATGTTGTTGTCGATGAAGAAATTGTTGGGTTGCACATAGTCCGTCCAACAGTCCAGCTTGTTTTCTCGCCAACCGTACCACTTCCTCTGTACCACAAATCCCGATATGAGGAACTCTTCCATGCACCTTGCGTTTATCTCGGTCATGCGGTTCAACTGCATGTTGCATTGCAGCACGGTACTCATGGTTTCGCCATACCGTTGCTCGTCTCTGTCTCTTGCCGTGCAGGTCGGCTCTTTGGCTTGGCTGCGGTACACGCCAAGCACGGCTTGCACCATGCGTCTAATGAGGTTGTTCTTCAGCGGCACGTTGCCTTGTTTCTTGATGAGTTCCTCTTCCTTCATCATCTTGCCGTTCACGCATACATAGTCATCCCACTGCCTACCGTAGGTGTAGTTCTTGTTTCTCTCACGGTCTCTGCGGAATGTCTCCATCGCAAGCCAATACTGCTGTGCTTGCCACAACACCTCAAAGGCACGGTTATTGCCCATCGTGCGCCTTGCATGGCTCACGCTGTCCAATTCCTTTTGCGGCATCACACGGCTCATTCTATGTAGTTTCTTTGTTGCCATATTTATTGTGTAATTTGGGACGATGCAAATTTATATTATTGCACCGTCCCTCATTGTTTAACTATTGTTGGTTCATTCTGCCGATGTCATCAAGCAACTTGTCGCGTGTGGTGGTCATTACCCTCACAAGGCTGTTGCGCTCTTCTGCGTTCTTGCTGCGCAGATACTTCTCCGTGAGCTGTTTCATGTCGTGCTTGTACCGTTTCATGCGTCCGTGCTCTCGCATATTGTACTTCTGACGGAGTTGTTTCATGCCCTCGCGGTAGGCGGCTCTGTCGGTCTTTTTCAATTTCGACAACTCGGTCTGCTGCTTGCTAACCTCGTCATAGGTGGAGAGCAACTGCTTGGTGGCCTCGGTCTCCATTCGATTGCTCATCTTCTCCTTGGCTTTGGTCAGCACGCGGTTCTGCTGTGCGGTTTTCACACTGTCCCGTGCCTCCTCTGAATATGCCCAGCCTGTGAGCGGTGCGCCTCTGTGTATCTTGTACTCGGCATATCGCTCGGCTATCTCGGCTGGTGTCATCTTGCTTGCCTCTGCTGCCGTTGCGGCCAACTCGTCAAAATAGATTTTGTCGGTTTGGCTCTGTGGGCAGTTGATGATGCGTGCAATGAGCAGCGCACATTCGCGTGAGGTCTCGGCATCGTCTCCGCAATAGTCCATGATGGCTACCACAGCATCGGTCAGCGATTGCGGATTGACTCCAATGCCCGACTGCACAAGCAGGTTCACCACATCGTTCATGGCGGCTACCTTGTCTTTCGGCATCTTCTGAAGTATGGCCGCAAGGTCGCTTGCCAACGGCATATCCTTTACGAGGTAACTCCAGTTGGCGGCTTCTCCGTTGAGTGCCATCTGTCCTGCCGAACTCATCACGTCTCCGCCTGTCAGTCCCTCAATGCTGCCGAACATGGTGTGGTTGATTACATCGTCCCACATCTTGCTCTTCTCATCCTTGTCGTCTCCTGCAATAAGGTATGGCAGGTATGCGCCAAAGTTCCATGCGAATTGCAGAATGTAGCCGAACACGCCTATTCTTGCGATGTCGTGCAACAGACTTCTGCGGTACTCGCTCTTGGCGTTGCTGTCTGCCTTGTCGGGGTCTATGCCGTCCCTGCGCATCTGTTTGGCCATGTACTCCTCACTCATGGATTGGTAGCCCGGCTCAAAGCGGTGCTTGATGTTGCGGATAGCATCATACAACTGCCTTGTATATGACATGGACGAGTTGCGGAAGATGGTGAACAGCACGCTCAGCCATGAACGGTCCACTTGCATGGTGGAGAGAAATGCGCTCTCGCTCGACTGCTGTGTCTGGTTGAACAGAATTGTCGCGTCTTGCTTGGCGCGTTTCTCTGCCACTTCCTCGTCATAGCCATAGCGAAGATATTTTTGTTTCTTCGTCTGGTACATGGCGTGTGAACCGATGGCCACGGTCAGCGCATCGACAAAGGCATTGGGCGACATACCGATGCGTGAGGCGATTTCCACCACATGGCTGCGCCACATTTTCCAGTCCATCTCGCTCTTCATCAGTCGTGGGTCTCCTGCCATGCGGCTCTTCCAACGCTTTTCAAAGAGTGGCAGGTTCTTCATAGACCATTTCCATGCGCCTATCGGATTGGCGATGTTGGCGGCAAGATATACCGGGTTGCTGTCCGAAAGGTAAGCTGGCATGGAGAGGAACTGCTTCAGTGCGGTGAACACTCTGAAACTTACCTTTGCTGCCGTTACGCCCTTGGCGATATTCACTGCGGCCTTGTCAAGCTGGGCAATCGGTGGACGATATGCTCCTGCGGCCATGCTGCACACGTTGCGGAAGTTGTTCCATAGGGTCTTGCCGCCTCCGTACACGCTCGACATGTTCATCACTTGGTTGCGGAAGTGCTTGTACGAGAGCAGGGTGTTCAAGTCTCTGTTGAACTCTGCAAACGCTGCCCAACGCTCCATCTGCTGTACATGGTCAAGTATCACGCTGAATGCGTCCGCTCCCATCACGTCAAGGGCGAGATTGTTGCGTCTGCGCTTGATGATGCTGCCTGTCGAGGTGGCTGGCAGGGCGGTGTCGGTGGTGTCGTCGGCTACGTCCACATCTTCTATTCTCGCATTGGCGAGTATCTTCAATGGGAAGTAGTTCTCAATGGCGGCCATTGACGCACCGAACATGCGCTTGTGTACCTCGTTGTACTCGTTGCGCTTTCCTACAAGGAACTCCTCCTGCATCCAGTCGGCAAGTTGCAGGAAACGTGGATCAACGAAATCCTTGATGTTCTCCACATCTTCTTCGGTGATGCCCATTCTGCGCAACTTCATGCGGCCGTCTGCCATCTTGTCAACCATATAGATGTAGAGCAGGTTGCCTTGGGTGAGTTCGTGGTCTTTCCGCTCGCCTCCGTCCCAGAATGTAACGGTGGTCTTGGGCATCTTGCGCTCCATGGCGAAGAGGTCGCCCCATTTCATGTTCTTGCCGAACACCTCACTCACTTTCTCGTCAAGGGTTTTCAAGGCATTCTGATAGCCTTTGTACTCTCTCTCGGTGGCATCAACCCAACCGCGCATATAGCGGTTCCAAAGGTAGCCCTCACCGTTCACGCTCTTCTTGCCGAACATTCGCAGCATCTGGTCAAACGTGCCTAATGGTGCAAGCAGGAAACGTACTGCGCTGTTGTTGGCTATCTTCTGCACCTTGCCCTCCTTGTGGTGTTCGTCTGTCGGACGGCCTACCATGTCGGAGTTGGCATTGTGGTGGATTGCCTCCACACGCTGTTTCTCTGCCTCGCGCCATTGCTTGGCTCGCTCTACACTGCCGCCCAACACGCTGCCTACTTGCTCCACAATGGAATGGTAGGCTTCGGCTCGCTCTATCTTATTCTGACGAATGGCATCATTGGTCGCTGCCACATATTCGTTGTAGGCATCTTTCTCCATCATGCCAGCGTCCAAATCTTCCTTGGCTTGCTTGATGCTGTCGCGCAATGCCTTTTCTTCGGCTTTGCTGTCGGTGATGTCCTCGGCAAACTGGTGGGCAAGCAACAGACCGCTGTACTCCAAAGCAGCTTCATCGGCCACGGCTTGGTCATCGCTGCCCATGCGGTTCAATGCCTCGGCAATGCGCTCCTCGATGTCGGCCTTTGGCAGGGAAGTGGCTTTCCTTACCACCTGTGCAATGGTCTGTCCGTCTGGGTCAAGCTGCCCTTGCACCTCGATGCCTCGTGCATCTACACGGCTACCACGGGTGGAGAGCAGTCTGCCGAGCATATTTGCACCCATGCGCAACTGGTTATCTACCATGATGTCCATAACCTTGGCCACTTGGTTGCTGGTGTCCTGCTTGCCGTGGGCGTTGTTCACTGCCGAGAGTATGCGCTTGGTCTCGTACTTGCTCAAATCATCGAGCAGTCCGTTGTCAAGCAGCACCTTGGCAAGGTCGGTGATGCTCTTCACGGTCGAAAGGTCATACTCTCTCTGACGTGCCATCGCCTGACGCAGTTTGTTCAAGTTGCCGCCAATGGCTTTCATCGCCTCTTGCTTGGCTTGCCAGTTGTCGGCATTGGCTTGGCTCGCTGCAATCTTCATCTGCGTAATGGTCTCGTCAAGTCCCATGTCGCCATCGCGGAACTTCATGCCCCCATCGGGGTCGGTCTCTGGACTATGGTTGTCCTTTGCAAGTCCTGTCTTGTCGTGATACTCGCCAGTATCAAGCAAATCAGAAATACTTTCTGCAATGGCACTCAATGTTCCCGCAGGTGCTTTGCGAATATCCTCTTTGAAGTAAACATACTCGTTTGCAAACTTCCCATCTTCTGCATGAAATCTGTTAGGACTTCGTTTCGTCTTGATAACAATGCTTTCGACAGGCTCATCACCGACATTTGCTGCGTTGATGTTATGGTTGCTCACTCTGATAGTAAACACCTTGCCATTGGGCGTTTCAAATGAGCCATACCCACTTCCAGTGCTGCCTCTTGTCAGACCAAGACTATTGCTTAAATCTGATATAAAGCCCTTGCTGTCAGTTGTATTCTTGTATGTTTTTGCAACATTTGCAAGTGCTTCTTTGGCTTTCTCACGTTTTTGCTGTACCTTTGCAGCGTGTTCGACATCAGTAGGCTCTAAGTGCTTAAGTGCTGCCTCATTGAGTTGGGCACTTTTTTTATGTCCATCACTGAACTTCGTCTCACCAAACCCTGTCTTTCTCCGCATTACCTCGGTATCGGCTGCGTCAAACACATCGGGCTTGCCTCCGTTCTTCTTGCGCTTGTATGCTTCGTGCAGGACAAACGCCCATTCCTTATCACCCCATTTCTTCTTGCCAGGGATTTTCAATCCGTCAAGCAACTTTTGAAGGGCTTTTTGGAGCATGGACTTCAACTTGCCCCAGAACGTAAGTTCCTTGGCACTCATTTTCTCAAAGCCTTTCTCACCGATGCGCCCTGCAAGGTCTGCTCCGTATTCCTCCGTGGCATCACGTTTGAACTGCTCGCGCTTCTTGCTTGCCTCGGCATGAGCCTCTGCCATGTCCGCATAGTAGGAGGCGTTGCTGTCCTCGCCATTGGCCTCATGCTCCTTGCGCTTCTTCTCGCGGAGTCGGTCCACCTCGGCATCGTACATCTTCTGCGCCATGCGGTCAATGCTGTTCCGTATCTCGTCTTTCGACACGCGGTAGAGTTCATCGAGCGCATTGTTCAGTTTCTCCTCTTCGGGGAACAGCACACGCAGTCCGTCATGCCCCACAACCTCATGGATAAACGTGTTCTCCACATCTGCCATGTTTGCGTTGTTCGGCACAACAATGGTTACTTCACCCGTCATGGGGTTAAAGCTGCCTTTCATCCTGCGCTGGCGTGTACTCGGCAATGCGGCCACTTCCTCGTCCGTGCGGATAATGCGCACAGGTGTATGGAGCCGCTCTGCCAACTCGTTCACACGCTCTGCCATCGCATTGTTCATGGCCTCCTTGGGTTCGCCCACCCACTTGCCGGACATCTTGGCGTTGATGCGTGCAATGTCCTCGTTGGTCATGAATGGGGCGTGTCCCTCGCGTCCGGGGATAACATCGCGGTTCTCCATATTCTGCTCGTCAAGTGCAAGGCTCTCTTCGGGAGTGAGTTCCTTGCCGTCCAACTCAAAGCGGTAGCCCATCTTCTCCAACTCCCTGCGCACCTGCGGTACAAAGCGGTTGTAGTCGCGGTGGCTCTTCAATGCCTCACGCTTGCCGGGGTGTTTCTTCCAATACTCGTCAATGAGTTTGGCTTCTTCCTCGCGCGTGAGCACCTTGTCTATCTTGCTCCAGCGTGAGAGGTAGAGTGTGCGGCCGTTGTTCCACTGATGCGCTCCAGTAGGCAGCAGGGCATAGTCAGCATGGAACGGCTCGTCTATCTCCGATTTCGGAATGAGACTGCGCACCACTACAAGGTTCGGACGCTTGTACGCCTCGCCAAACTGGGTGTTCAGCGGTGTCTCGATGGCATGGTCGTATGGGTCGTATGCCGCCCACAAGCCTTTGTCCTCGGGGTTCTTCTTCAAGAAGTATTGCAGCTGTGCGTCCTTGGTCTTTGGCTTTACGAACTTCAATCCGTCATTTATCTGCAACTCCGTGGTTTTCTTGCCGTCCACCACGATGTAGCCGTTCTTATTGAGTCCGTCCAACTGCCGCTGCTGCTCTGGTGTGAGTTCAATCTGCGGTGGGTTGGAATAGTTCCACTTCTGCCCCTGCAAGGTTCTGCGCTCGCCTGTCTCCGCATCGGTAAACGCCATAGGCGAACCGAGTGCATCGTCCTCAAAGGCTTGCACGTTGCGATATACTGGCACAAGCTCGCTGTCGGGCAACGACTCCAGCTCTATCGCCTTTGGGTCATCGTCCTCGAGCAAACGGAACTTGGTCTTGTCCTCGCTCGTCTCGTCCTCATCGTCTGCGACAACATCGGTAGCGGCCTCCACGCTTGCGTCCATCTCGGCATACTTCTTTTCCTTTTCTGCCATTTCCACTTTCATGTCCTCGGAGTATTCCTCAAACTGACGCTTGGCCTCTTCGAGTTCCTTGCCGAACTCAAACGGTTTGCTCTCACGCTGTTTCAGTTGCTCCAACTCTGACTTGCCGTGTTTCACCATGCGCGTGGCTATGTCGAACCGCTCCGCGAAGTCCTTGCCTGTAATGACGTTCTCGGTGATGTCCTCAACGGCATTGCGCAAGAGCGACTGCTTGACAGGTATGTCGGTCAGCCCGAGTTCGGGGCATGAGTAGGTCATTTTGCGGTGTATCTCTGCAAAGAGCGAACCGCCAATGTTCTGCGTCTCACGCGACATCTCGGTCTTTACAACGAAGTCATAGCCACCCAACGACAAGGTGAGGGTGTTGGTCTGTGCCGCATTGCCTGGGTGTTCTTTCATAGCCTTTACTGCATCGAGGATTTTCTTGTTGTGTTCCTTGATGAAGTCGGACATGGCATCAACAGAACCGAACTTCTGTTTGCCTACGGTTATCTCCGTAAACTTGCCATCGGGGAATGCCTTTTGCACGGCAAGCAGGTGGGCGTTGGCTTCCTCTGCTCGCTGCTCTGCGGCCTTTATTTGTCCCTCCAGCTTGGGCTTGGCATTGTGGATATAGGTTTGGTCGGCCTCCCACTGCTTTCTGCGGCTCTCGTACTTTCGCACATTCTTCTCCGCATTGTTTTTCAGCAGGGCATACTCGCTACCCGAAAGCTGCGCCACGGTATCACCGAACACATCTTCTTCCTCTTCAAGCACACGGTTGTTCATGCTGTCCTGCATCAGTCGGTCGCCCTCCATCACGCTGTCGGCAATCGCTCCCTTGGTTTTCAGTCGCTGATAGGCTGTTACATCAAGGCTGTCCTCCACACCGAAACGGAGCACACGTACTGGCTTGCCCCATTGCTTGTGCAGGTTGCCCTGTCGCAAGATACGGCCATTGCGCTGTGTGTAGTCCATCGGTCGGTTGGGCGCATCGAGGTGAATAAGGGTGTGCAGACGCTCCTGTATGTTCACGCCTGTACCAAGGGTGGCTGTACTGCCGAGTACCACACGCACCTCGCCACGGTTCACCTTGTCGAAGATTTCCAACTTCTTCTTGATGGTCATACCGGGTTTCATCACAACAACCTCACTTTCGGGTACGCCCTGCGCTATGAGTTTCTGCTTGATGTCCTCATACAGGTTGAAACCGCTGCGCTTGTTTTGGTAGTGGTCGGCAAAGATGGCCACCGTTCCCTTGTAGTCGTCCGTCTCTTTCAGCGAGCGCAGGGTTTGGCGCACGGCCTCGTTGGTCTTGCTCTTTGGATCATCCTCTGCGTCCATCTCAACAAGTCGGGCATCGACAGCGGCTCCCTGTGCTATGCCATACATGGTAAGCGGAATGCTGCTGTTCTCTTTCTTCTCCTTGCCGCTCATTTCGTCAAAGCGTTTGAGTTCATCACGCACATACTTCATCACGCTGCGCAGGGCGCGTGCCTGTGGCAGATAGATGTCCTGTGCCTTGCCGCCCTCCATTTCGGGTATTTTCTTCACCAGCTCGGTTTGGTCTTTGGTCAGCACGGTGTCGGCCACTCCCGACCAGATACGCACCAATTCGGGCAGGTTCACATATCCTGCAAAGCGGTTCACTTCCTTGAACTTGCCGCTTGTGTTGAACTCTGGCATCTGCTGTATGTTGCCGAAGTTGCGTACGAAGTCGTCAAAGTAGTAAATGCCGTATTCCTTCATGGTGTCCTTGGGCATGAGGTAGCGCATGAAAGTCCATATCTCTGCGGCTGTGTTGCTGATAGGTGTACCTGTGGCGAAGATGACGTTTCTTCCGTTGTTCTTCTCCAACACGGCTTGCGTCTTTAGATATACGCCCTGCGACTTCTTGCTGTATGAGGGGTCAACGCCTTTCACTCCGCGCTGCATGGCCGTGGCAAAGCCGAGGTGCTTGTACTCGTGCGCCTCGTCAATGAGCAGTGCGTCAATGCCCATATCGTCAAAGTTCTCCACATCGTCCGTCCTGCGGTCGAGCATTTCCTGTGCCTTGACTGCCGCATTCTGCTTGGCCACGGCTTTCTTCTTCTCGTTGTTGGCGGTGCGTTTCTTCGATATGTCGTCCGACAATGCAGCCATTTCCGCTTGCAGGTCGGCCAACTCCTTTTCGGCACGTCTCGTTATCGGGTCTCTGCCGCTGGAGTCAGCCTGTCGCATCTGTTCAAGCACAAGCATTTTCTCGTCTATCTTGTCTTGGATGAACTGCATCTGCCGCTCATCGCTGTCGGGGATAAACTCAAAGGTACTCTGTGGCACTACTATCATGTCCCAGTCGTTGTACTTGATTTTGGCGTAGAAGTTCTTTCGTCCCTCTGCGTTGCGGTCGTTGTCCTCCAACGTGAGTATCTTGGCATTGGGGTAGAGTTCCTTGGCCGAGGCTGCAAACTGGCCTACGGTGGCGTTCTGCACCACAATCATAGGCTTGCGTGCAGTGCCGAGTCTGCGCATCTCCATTGCTGTGGAGATAAGGGTGAACGTCTTGCCTGTACCTACCTCGTGGGCGAGCAACAACGGCTGCATCGTGCCGCGCACAATGGCCTTGCCTTGGTGGGGACGCATCTTGAACTTGTGGGTCGCACCTCCGAAGTATTCGGGTACGAAGTCATCGGGTATGCTCATAGGCACATAGTTGTTGAAACGGTCGTTATACTCCGTCTCCATGCGTGCCGACAAGTCCGCATCGCTCTGCATCTTCTGGCGCATCCAGTCCTTGAAGTCCTGCCGTATCTCGTCTATCTTGGCTGCACACGCTGACGTGGCCTCGCGGTCGGTGATGGTTTCCGTTGTGCCGTCATAGTGTTTCTCCGTGCGTGACACGATAACGCTCTTGTTCTGAATGGCGGCTCCGATGAGTTCATGTCCCATGATGGTTTTCTTCAGCATCTCGCTCACCACGCCCATTGCACGGTTCTTCTCCACGTTCACTCCGTATGTCGGGGCGTTCATGAACCATGTGCCACCTGCTGCCGTGAAATGGACGTCTATGTCGGTGCGCTCTTTCACATAAGCGTCATAGAGTTTGGGGTCAAGCCATGACGAGCCGAGCGTGAAGTCTATCAAGTGGGCAGGGATATTCATCGGCACGACTTCCTGCAATGCCTTGATGTTCTTGTCATACTCGCCATTCTCGTTGTTGGCCTCTGCCTGTTTCAGTTTCTCGCGCACATTGCCGCTCAGATACTGATACGACACTTCCATCTGACGTGAGGTTGGGTCTTCAAAGCCAAGGCCGCTTTCGATGATTTCACGTTTCACCGCATCCTCGCCCATACCGAGCTGCCCGGCAATGTAGGGTACATCAATGCGTCCGTTCTTGAACATGCTCACAACAACTCCGTCCTTGACGTTTTCGGGGTGCGGCTCGCTTTCCTTTTCCACGACACGGCCTTTCATCACGTCTGCCTTGTCATAGGTCTTGACCACACCGCCCTTGCCGTCTCCTTGCTCCTTGTACACTTCCAAGGAGAACACGTTGGGATAGTCCACGTCATTGCGCAGCCATGCCAACTGGTTGTTCTTGGTGAAGTGTCCGTAGGTGCTGACAAAGGCATCGTATGCCTTGTTGAGTTTGTCTATCAATGGTTGCAGTCCTGCATCGCCCTCGTTCTCTGTCTGGTACTTCATCACATCGGCCAATGCGCTTTTGATGGCTATATAGGCATTGAAACACTCCTGCTTGGTGTGTCCCTTTATCTTCTTGTCGTTCACTTCAAGAGGATAGTAGCCGCCCATACCTGCCGTAACGAGCTTGCCGTCTTTCAAGTACATCTCGCCAAGTTTCTTGCCGTCTGCCGATGCATCGTTCACATAAACAGGCTTGTCGCTTTCTGTGGTCTCTGCGCTACCGCACTCTTCCTCCGTGAACGATTTAACGAAGTCGGCCAACATCTTGCCTTGGTCTTTGCCGCTTACCGGGTAAAGTCCCTTGCTTGTGGGTCTGAACGTGTCGCCCTCCTCAAAGGCAAAGCGCATTTCTCCTGCCATGTGGTCGGGGTGCTCGATGAAATACTTGTTATAGTCCATGGAGAGCTGCTTGGCCTTGCGTGCGCCCGGCTCCTCATACTCGGCTGTGCGCTCACCGCTGATGTTGCTCACGTCAATGGCTTGTGCCGACTTCTGACCGTTCACGCGCTTACGGACTACGATGATGTCTGATGTTACGGTCGTGCCGCCAAAGGTCTTGTTGTTCATGCGGAATGCTCCGATGAAGTCCGAACCTCCCTCGTTCACCACCCAGTCGCGCAATGCCTTGCTGTTGTCGAGTGTGCCGTTTGACGATATGAAGATACCCAGACCGCCCTCACGCAGTTTACGCACGTTCTTGGCAATGCAGAAGTCATGGATATTGTGGAACTTCTTCGACAGGTCGCTGTCGCCTGTGGTGTCGTTCACACGCAACCCGGTAACGAATGGCACATTGGTGATGGCCAAGTCCACGCTGCCGTTAGGTATGCGTGTCTGCTCAAAGCCTTGTATGTCCACCTTGGCATCGGGGTAGAGCAACGAGAGTATGCCGCCCGATGTGCCGTCTATCTCAATGGCGTGTATGTCGCTGCGCTCACTCACGGCTGTTGGCATCTGTCCGAGGATATTGCCGATACCAGCCGAACCCTCCAAGATGTTGCCGCCCTTGAAACCGAGTTGTCCTGCAATGTCCCAAAGGGTATCAACAACGTAGGCAGGAGTGTAGTAGGCACTGTTGGCACTCATCACGGCTTGCTCGTAGGCTTCCTCGCCCAGCAACTCGCGTATCTTCTTGTTGCGCTCACGTTGTTTCCAGTCGTAGCCTCCATCACTGAATGCGGCTCCAAGTCCGCCCCAACCGCTGAATTGTCTGAGCACACGCATCTGCTCGGGAGTGGCTGTCTCACCGCTCTCAAGTAACTCATGTGCCAACTCAATGGCTTTGATGTTGGCCTCTATTCTGCCGTTTACCGAGGTCGGGGCATGGTCTGCGCCACGCTCCGAATGGTTGTTGCGCGTGTTCTTCGGCTCTGTTAGTCCATGAAGTCCAGCGGACTCAGCCCGATTTGCGCCAGTGCTTTGTCCTCCTCGTCCTCTGTCAGGTCTTCCACTTTCTTGTGCAGCTGCTTTGCGAGTTGTGCTTTCGCCTCCTCGAAGTCCTTGCTGTTGTCCACGATTGTCGGTCGGCACTGCTTCGGTGCGTACCGCATCATCATTTCGTTGTAATCCATTTTCTTCTTTCGGTTCATCGAACAGCCCAGCAAACAAATTGCCCACCTGCTGCTCTGGTTTAACTTTCTTCTTCGATGCCTTTTTCTTCATCGCTGGTTTCGGCTGCTCTGTCGATGCTGGAGTAGTGGTAGGCTCTGATGCAGCCTTGGCCGCTTTCTTCTCGCGTGCTTCCTTGGCAATGCGTTCCGCCTTTTGGAAAATGTCCTCATTCTGTGGCTCGGTTTGTGCCTTGTGCCGCAACTGGTCGGGGTGGGCATTTACCCACATGACAGGTGCTTGGCCTGTGTCTATGCGTATGCCATCCAACTCGTTAGGCTGTGCCACTACCGCATCATGCCATGTATTGCCATCGGGAGAATACTGCACCTTGTCGCCAACCTTGTATTCACCCTCCTTGACATTACCTCGCTCGGGGATATACTTGTAGGTGTCACGCTGCACATTCTTCAGCAGTTCATCATAGGTTACATCTTCGGCAAACCACATATTCTGTCCGTAGCGGTCATTACCACTTGCATTGGGGTTCTCCACACGGCACATGATACCAGTTACTTCAAGATTATCACCGCCATAGTTGGTGATGCCTTTCCCTGCTGATGGTGCAAGTTGAACATTCACATACAACTCTCTGCCCTCTGCCAACGGCAAGTGCATGGTTACATCGCCTCCTGCCGGGGCTATGTTGGCCACTGCAAGGGGCTTGGTCTTGCGCTTTCCTTTCTTGTCTGCCTCTCCGTGGGTGGCCTCGTATCGGTCAAGTCCAAGGTCGTCTATCAGTTGGCTTGCAAGGTTGGCAGCGTCCTTGACGGCTTTCTTCTCGGCATTGCGCATATAGCCGTATGCCTCGTTGAAGTCCTTTTCCACTTGGTCGGCCTCGTAATAGCCAAGTAAGGCGAGCTGGTCGTTCACCTTGTCGAGGGTTTCATCTACTCGCTCGGCTGCTCCGTTGAGAGCTTGCTCATCGCTTGAAGTTTCTGCGAGACTTTCTGTTTCGCTTGCAACAGTCTCTGCTTCTGCTGCAAGAGCTGCTGTATCTGTTTCTGTTTGCTTGTCAGTTTCTTTTCGTTGCTCATTTCTTATTGCTTTGAGTTCATTATTCGCTTTGTCGGCTGCGGCCTGTGCCTTACCCTCCTCAACAATCATATCGGCCTGTGCAAGCACGTCCTTGTGCAGCTTGTCGAAGTTCTCCACGTCAAAGGCTTTCACCTCCTCATAGGGAGTGAGGGCGTACTTATCGTAACCGGGTACATACTCCAGTCCGCCATAGAATGCCTTTAGCCACGGACGTACCTTGTCGCCAAGTGCTTTTACCATCATGGAGGCGTAGTCGCCAAACGACTCATTGCCGCGCTCCACCATTGCCATTGCCAGACGCTGGCCTACTGACATGAGTTTCTGACGCTGTTCTGCGGTCAGTTCATCGGGGTCACGGAACTTCAACCCCGCATCGCCCTCGTCAGCACCAATGCCGAGAATGTCGCGAATATCGTTCATCAATCCGTTCATTTCCTCGTCACTCACCTCATACTTAGGCTTTTCTGCCTCCTTGGTCGGCTGTTTGGGTTCTTCCTTGGTTGGCTCTGTCGGCTTTTGTTCTGTCACATCGGCCACCTCAACCTTGTTGGCAGGTTTCTTAGCCGTGGCTTTCTTCCGTGTTGCAGGTTTCTTCGGCTCTACGGCATCGCGCATTTCCTGCGCTGTCAGCGGCTGATTGTCTGCCACAGCATCATCATCGTCCACCATTTCAGCAGCCTTGCGTGCGTCCTCCTCGCTGCGGAACATCCAGCCTCCGCTCTCGCGGTCTTTCCAACCTCTTGCAGGAGAAAAGCGTCCCTCGCCAAGTCGCTCCTTGGCAAACTCCTTGACGGCTCGCTCTTGGTCGGCTGTCAGTTCATCATTGAAAGTAAGCAATGACACATCGCTCGTCTTACCTTTCTTATTAGTATAGGTGGCAGGAGTGATGGTGTAGGCTGCATTGTTTGCGTTGTCGGTAGGTACTGCCGCCTCTTCCTTTGCAGGAGTATTGGCCACGGTTTCTTTCTTCACCCCTGCATACTCCGCAAACGGCTTGGTCTTGCGGTGGCTGCTGTCTATCCACTTCTCGAAATCTTCGAGGTTCGTTGCAGACACTACAATCCTGCGCCCATCTTCCCAACCTTTCTCATAGTTGGCGAGATAGTCGCTCTTTGCCTCGTCCATGTCGTTAAAGCCAAGCATCACCTTGTGCTCGTCAAACGTGCCATCGGGGTTGTACTGGTCCACCACATATACCTTGCGCCCGTTCCAACCGTCAATGTCGTTGGAGAGGAACACGTCTATGTGGTCTCCGTCCACGCCCTCCGTGCCACGGAAGTAGCCGTAGGTGTTGTGCATCTTGCTTTCCCACTGCTTGCCGTCAGCGTCCGTGCCTTTGCGCACACTGCCTTGCGGCTGCTCAATGGTGATGTCGAACGTGCCGACCTGAACATGGCCTTTCTTGTAGTTGCCGGCCTCTTTCTGTGCCTCTGTGGGTTCGGTGTTCACATCGGCTGATGCGGTCTTTATCTTGGCTGACAACGGCTGTTCCGCTCCGTCAAGGTGTCTGACCACTTCTTGCAGGTCGCCAAACTGCTTGCCGTCCACCTCGTAGTAAGTGCCGGGATAGTTCTTGCTCTCGTCTGGAGTGTCCACTTTGATTACTTCCCTGCCGTCAATGAGGAGTTTCTGCTTGTAGATGTCGCCATTTGCGCTTGGCTCTGTCCACTCCTCATCGGTTTCGGTGATGCGCTTGCGCAATGCCTCTTCCTCTGCCTCGGCAAGTGTGTCAGAATTTGGTTCTTCTGCCTGTGGAGTATTATCCTGCTTGGCAGGTTCGGTCTCGGCTACTGCTGGCTGTTGAGGCTCTGCACTGCGTTGTACAGCATCCTCAGTTTGTTCAGTTGCCTTGTTTCCTCCACGCTGTCCTGCCTCGGTTTCTGCGATGCGCTTGCGTTCTGCAATGGCTGCATCGACGAGGGCTTGTTGTTCTCTTGGTGTTGCATTTCTGAATAATTCATTTACGTCATTAAGTATTTGTTCCTTTGAACGTACATCGCCAGTAAACATATCCAACTGACCACCAGCTGGAGCTACTGCGGCACTATTATAGGTAGAGAGTACTTTGCGCAGGTCGCTTGGCTTACCGCTGTTCAGTATGTCGGCAAGCATCAATACCGTGCCGTCCGTCACTCGGCTGTCTCCGTATTCATCATCAAACAGACCTTGCTCCCTGCCGAATGGCGACACAGGCATTCCGTCCTTGAAGATGTCTGGGTGTGCGCTCTTGGCTCTTGCCACGAGGTCAACGGCTGCACCCAACTCATTGCTTAGGTCGTAGCCACTCTTGGCAAGTGTGCGGTTGTGGGCTATCTCCTTCAAACCCATAATGACCGACTGGCGCAATGTGGGTGTGCTGATGATATGGCGCACGGCATCGGGCGAAGTCTGAAAGACCTTACCTATAAGCGTGTTCTCGATAAGTTCCTTTCCTGCTGCCGACAACGAATTGCCTGTGCGCATTTCGGGCAGCTGCATCTCGTTGATGACTCCTGCACCGAGCAACTGACTGATAGCCGAAGATACTGCCTTGTCGTCTGCGTAGTAGTCCGAGAGGCGGTCAAAGCGGCTGATGTCATTGGTGATGCTCGTGAAAACATTGTCGGGGACAATCTTGCCGAGTTTCACCGCGTGCTCTGGCTTGCTCTGTTTCTTCTGCTGTTCAGCGTTGAAACGTGCGAATGTGGTTGCATCGTAGGGCAGTTGCTCGTCCGGGACGAACACCACACGCGGATGTTTCATACCGTCTATCTGCTCGGGAGTGAAGCCGTACATCTGTCCGAACTCGCGCAGATGGTCGATATACGCCTTGTCTGTTCCCTGCTGGGCTGCAATGTCGCCCGACATGGTGCGGTTGTTGCCCGAAAGCACTACACCGTCCTTGCTGACAATGACAGGCGACTGCAAGGCGCGGCTGTCGTAGCTGTTGGCAATGTCCCTCACTATCCGCTGTGCATCCGTGTCGCGCTTGTAGTCGCGGTCGTTCACGCTCTCTCCGTTCTCGTCAATGGGGAAACCCTCGGTCGGCTCAAAGGCGTTGTTCACATCGTGGCTTGCTGACGCGGCTCCTGCCTCGGTGAGGACGTAATGCCCACGAATGGTAGAACCGTCCGCAAGGGTGAGTGCGTTGGGATTGCCATCCACCTTGGCGGCTCCGTCCCACTTGGCCTTTATCTTCGGGTTCACAGCATGGGTGCCTACCTCGGCTTGCTCTGCAGCTTTCTGTGCCGCAATGCGTTTCTGCTCCTCAACCTGCGCCACGGCTGCATCGTGCATCTGCTTGTCGCGCTCACGCTGCTCTGCCTCCTGCTGTTCACGGATTGCACGCTTGCGCTCGTTCATAAGGGTGTAAATCCTCGACCATGCGCCCAGTGTCTCCTCCGCATTCGCCACTTGTGCGTTGTACTGCTCCATGGCGGCATTGTAGTTGGCATCGGCCTCCTGCTGTGCCTTGACCATCGCCATAGGCGAACCTTTGAGGGACGGTGCTTTCTTGGTCGGCTGTTTCTTCTTCAGCGCATCGAGTGTCTTTTGCGCTTGCTCCACCTGCGCATTGACAATGGCGGTGGTGTTGGCCTCGTTGCCGCCTGTAACCTCGTTGAGTGCGTCAAGGGCAGTCTCCTTGTCGGCCTTCTCAAACATGGGTTCGCCAGTCTCCTCATTAAGAGGAACACGCTCCAGTGCAGTCGGCTGGCGGTTGGCCTCTTCCTCCCTGCGCTGTTGATCCTGCTCCAACATCTGTTGGTTATGCTGTTGCATCTGCTCAACCTGCTCCTGTGGAAGTGTAACGCCACCATCGCCTTGCGTGGCCTCGTTGAAAGCACCTTGGGCGTACTGCTGCAACTGCTCGTCTGTCATGGGCTGCTGCACGTTCTCGCCCTCGTTCTGTACGTTTTCGGGAGTTTCATGTACGCTTTCTCCCGATTTTGGTACGCTTTCACCATTTTCCATACCACCAAGCACGGCCTCATGCTCAGCTTGAATGTTGGCATAAGCCTCGTCAAGTTCGGCTTGTGGGTCAATGGCATCACCGAGATTGAAGATTTGGTCGGGACTGGTAAACTTGTATTCGCCTGTCTCTGCATCGCAAATCACAATGCTTTGGTCGGAGTTCTGTGTGTCTATGCCTGTACCATCGGGAAGTACTGCGACATTACCTTTTACAATGTACACAGGCTTGTCGTCCACCTTCATGGTAGCTGGCTGTACCATGCCGTTGTCCTTGTGGGTGTGTCGCTCCACATTGGCGGCTACCTCCCTGCGCTTGTTCTCCATCGCATCGTTGGACGCATCCTGCACACCGTCCATCGCTGCCTTGGCATTGATGTAGTAGAGTACCGCGTTCTGCTGGTCTTCCGTCAGTTCGGGGTCGTTGGCCAATGCCCACGGATTATCCTGCATCTCGGCCATGTGCATTTCCGCGTCAGTGCCGAAAGCGTCCTCACACTCCTGCAATGCCTCCTGCATACGAAGAACAATGGCATCCACATCGGCCTTTGCGTCCGCATCGCCTTGCTCCACCTTATTCCACAACAAGCGCGACTGGTCATAGATGGCCGCTGCTCCTGCCTCGTCGTCGGACATGGGCTGCTCTGTCTCTTGGTTCTGTTCGGGGAACAACCGTTTCAGATAGTCCTCCACGGCTGCTTGCTCTGGCTCGGTGCGCTTGCTCGGCTCTTTCTTGATGGCCGCGTCCACATCTACGCCTGTATCTTCCTTGATGGCTGCACGGATTGCCTCGGGACGTTCTGCGTCTGCCATGCCTCTGTTCTCTTCCATGAACTTGTCTATGGCATCTACCATCTGCCCATAGTTGGCGATTGCGTCCTTGTCGCCCTCCTTTGCAGCTTGGTAGTTGCGCTTGACGGTTTCGGGGTCAGCACCGGGGGCAACGGCTTCAACAGCTGCGTCCCACACCTTGTTGTCGGCTTTAGCCTCGGTGTAACGCTCACCTACATCAACGCTGTTGAGTTCGGCCTGTCGCATGATTTTGTCCTGCTCCCTCTTGGCTGATGCCTCGTCTGCAAAGCGTCTGTTCGTTACGACCTCGCCATTGGCTGTAACGGACTTCACGAAGATATTGCCGTGTTCGTCCTTTTCGGTGGTGTATCCGGTAACCGTTCCCATCGGCAACTGATGCCCGGTGAGGATATAGTACGCCTTGGCTCTCGCGCTCTGGCTCACGCTTGGGTCTTGAATGAGGCGTTGCATGGCCTCGTAGCCGTCAAACTCTGGGTGTGTCTTGAGCCACTGCTTGCCCAAGTCCTCTACCTCGGCTTCGGGAATGTCAAAGTTCATTACCTTTCCGTCCGTGGCTGTCGGCTGTTTTGCCTTAGCTTTGGGCTGCTGTTTTGGTGTACGTGTGAAGAGTGCCGCAAGGTCGCCATAGCCGTACTTCTGCAACTCCTCGCGCTCTTCCTTGGTGAAAGCCATGTCGCGCGGACTTGCGTCCAGCTGCGTGCGGAGTCTCTCCAAGAAAGTCATGCGGTTGTGGTTGCGCTCCTGCATTGTCTTGGGGTTCTCGATAGGGCGCAACCCTGCGATAACCCTCGGAGCGGACTTTACCATGTGCTGTGCCTTGAAACCGAGCATCATCGACATGTTGTCTGTCCACACGTCCATTGCATCGCCATCACCATTAATCCATTCGGGAATGGAGAAGATTGTACCCTCGGCAACGGTGGACGTGGCAAGTTCTCCTGCACGGATACCCACCTTACCTGCCGTGTTCGATGTTGCCTTTACCCATTTGTCAGCCACATTGCCCAACAAAGGCGACACCGTACCCGTTACCGAGCCAAGCAAAGTGCCGTGCAGGGACGATTTCAGCACGTCGCCTGCGGAATATCCCTCGTTCTCACCTGTCTCTTGGTTGATGTGTCCGCCATGCAGCCACTGGCTTTCGCCCTCCTTGATGCCCTCGTATGCGCCAAGGTTCCCGGCACCTCCTGCCACACCAGCCACGACACGCCCGGTCAGCGTATTGCTAAACAGACGTGCGCCCACATTGGTGGCTGCTTTCTTTGCAACAATGCGTCCTCCTATGTTGAGTGCCGTCTTACCTGCAAACGAGCCGACACCACCCGATATATAAGTGGTAGGGTCGAACATCATGCCTGTCACCGTACCGCCAATCTGCGCCCAACGGTGGTTCTTGCCGTAGTCGCTCATCGCTTGCTCGTATGCGGCCATGTCGCCTGTCGTTCCAGCCTCGCTCCGTGCCAGTCCCTTGTTGATAGTGCGTAATAGGTTCATGTCGGCTGCGGTCTTGGCGAAGAACTCCAAGGTGCTCTTGGGCGTGTTCTTTGCCACGGCATACTTGTACACGGCATTGTCAGACAACTGACGAGCCATTGCCGATGCCGAGTTCTGCAACTGACGCTCGGTTGCGGTGGGGTATTGCTTTTTCAGCTGCGCATAGCATGATGCCGTCATCTGCTTGCCTACACGTCCCCACGCATTGTCCATCATCTTCTGCAGGTCAAAACGCGTAAGGCGCGACACCTCATTCTTGTGTGAGTTGGTGGCAGCATCGACAATGTGCATCTCACGCCCTCCATGAAGCCACGGATTGCCGCTGTACACGTCCTCCGCATTTTTGTTGCGGTCGGCTGCATACTTAGCCTCTGCCTCTTTCCACAAGGCTGCAACGGCTGCACAGGCTGGCTTCTGAGCGTCGTTCACCTGCTGGTCGTTCATATTGAGGCCAAGAGGCTCACTTGCAGCCTTGCGATAACGGAAGCTTTCTGCATCAGCCAACGCCTTGCTGCTGTATCTGTTGCCAGTCGGTGTGATGTAGGTCTGCTCGAACTTCTTTGTACGTGGATTGTACTTCACACCACCTTTCTTTGTCTGACCGAAGCCAAGTCCGAACCCATACTGCTTCATGTTCTTCATGCGCTCGTTGTTGTCGGCTATCATGGCTTGCGTCTGTTGCTGCATCTGCTGCACCTGGTCTATCATCGCCTGTCGCTGTGCAGGGGTGAGCGGCTTGTCTTTCTGCTGTGGCGTTGCTGGAGCCGAATTTGGCGCAGGTGTGGCAGCTTGTGCCGGGGCTGCGGTCGGCTTCTGTGGCTGTGGATGGGCTGGTGCAGGTGTGTTATTCACTGCATGAAGTCCCAACCGTTTGCCAAACTCCTCATATGTAGGACTATCAATAGCCCCATCTGCTTTCAGAGCTTTGTAAAGCTGCAAACGGTTCTGATAGCCCTCCTTTCCGGGAGCAAGCATCTTACTGCGAAAATTCTCTCGGCTCTTGCTGACTGCACCGTCTTTTTTCAGTGCGTCATAGAGTTGGTCTATTTTATCGTATGGCATATCCTTATAATCCTAATGCTTTTGTATTCTTATATGATGATGACCCCTGCTGCGGTCTCGGTGCTGGTTTTGTCGCAGGTTGACGCACTACGCGCTTGGCATAACCACTTTTCTTCTTGTAAGTCGTAGTGGACTTGCCATTGGTTTCACTGTCCGTAGTGCTTGTAGAGGTGACATCGGTTTCCTCAAATGTACCGTGCTGTCTGGCAAATGCCTCCGCAGCTGCTGCCGTTCTGAACTTGTGTTCGCGTCCATTCTCGTCCCATGCGCTAAACTCATCGTTATTTGAGCGGTCGTGTGC
>ULMD01023494.1_pt1 | contig 33753 bp, 39 predicted proteins | sample 1951561 | NCBI WGS metagenome assembly ULMD01 (sample SAMEA4835541, study PRJEB28245) | human gut metagenome | biome: gut microbiome; material: fecal sample | place: Denmark | collected 2008
ATGGTGGCAGCTCACTTACCCATGGCCTGCTGGATGTGGTGCTCCAGTCGGCTGGTCATTCCTTCCTCGATGTTCTTCTGGATTGTGGCGGCAACCTTTTCGTTTGTGATCATCTGCGGAACGCTGACAGTCTTGATTGACTTGATTGGTGTGCGGCTGTCTCCGGTACGTTGGAATGGAATGTAACCAGCCCCTCCGTTGCTCCCCAGGAATACATCGGAGCCGAGGCTCTTGGCTTGTCCTTTGTGGATCTCAGCCGTTACGTTGTAGGCTTTGATCGGGAAGGCGGTCACGACATCGGCGTCGCTGTTGGTGTTTTCACCCGGAATGAGGCGCGGCTCTTTCTCTCGCTTGATGCTTGGCTTCTTTGGTTTCATTTTGAAGTGCGTCGGTGTGAGAGGGCGGCCACTGTACTCCAGCCCGATGTTGTCAACTTCGACGCCTGACACTTTAATGGATCCGATCTTCTTGGCTCCAGTGAGTGCGCCTTTGACTTCGGACTTCTTGATTGTGTATTCCTCAGTCACGGCCGCGCCGATCCACGCCGGTGCTCGACTCTTAAAGTCCGACACTGTTCGCTGGATGGCTTTCGTTGCATCTCCATTCATAGCCTGGAGGTCTTTGCATAGTGCGGCATAGTTGCTGAGAGATACCTGCATTGAGCCCTGAGGCATTTGCATCCACCTCCTTGTGCGCATAATAAAAGAGCAGTGCACTCATGTGAGCGCCTGCCCTTGCTTTTCGCTATATGTCTATATTACAATATCGCAGCCATGTGGCTGTTGTAAACTTCCTGTTTATTCTGATTACTTCCAAACACTTCCGAATTATGCCGCTGTGAGCTCGTGTGTGCCTCATTCTCGCGTTTGTTTTCTTTTTAGGTTCAGTTGGTTGCCTCTGCCTTTTCCTGAGCTTCTGCGAGGCTGAGGAGGGCAGTGCCGTGAAGTTTGTACGCTTTATCCAGATATAAGCGCGCCGCCTTGTTGAAGTCTGGCATCTTTCTGAATAATGCGTCAGCGATGTCGGTCCATCCCATACCGTCAAAGTATTTCATGCGGATGACAGCGCGCTCGTCTGGTTTCTTCACCTTGCGGATCAATCTCTCGAGCTGTGCTCGTTCTTCTTTGATTGCCTTCTCGTCACCTTCCAGGCTTTTCTCGAGTTCAATCTTTCGTGCGATGTTGACAGTCATGCGGTCGCCTGCTGCCGTGCCGCCTCCTGGCATCGTGTCGAAGCTCTGGACCTTTGGGCTCTCCATTGCGGTGACAAGTCGGACGTATCTTTCGTTCTGGTTTTCAAATTCCCGCACCATGTCGGAGTAGTTCTGTAGTCTCTCCTTTATGGCGTCGGTACGTTTCTTAGTTGGTTGTTGTTCCATTGCTCAGGTGCATCACTCCCCGCCACCTCCTTCGTCGCTCTCCAGGATGCGCTCATATTCTTCGAGTGGTAGCTCCTGGCCTTGGCGGATGCATTTGATCTGTTTGTCTCCGGTCATGCGGATGTATCTCTTGACTATGATGTCCGTATATGCTGGCGTCAGCTCCATGATCCATGCGGGCTGCCCTTTGTTGACCGCTGCCGCGAGGGTAGTGCCGCTTCCGCCAAACGGATCGTAGACGCCGTTCGCAAAGTCTGTGTTGTCAAGCAGTGCCTCGATCAGCTCCAGCGGTTTCTGTGTCGGGTGGAGTTCGTTGCCGGACCTGCTGCATCGGATCACATTGCCGTAACCTTTGTGTCCGTCGAAGTGAGTGGCGGCTTTTGCTCCGAACATACAGAGTTCGTGCTGGGATCTCCATCCCATTCCCATGCCGGGTGTCTCTTTATCCCAGACGATCATGCTCTTGACGCCGAAGCCTGCGCCTTCCGTCAGATCAAAGAGATAGATCCACATGCGCCAATCTGTAAAGATATAGGAGTATAGGCACGGCAGATCTGTGAGGGCTCCCTTGATCAAATTCTGGTAGCCTCTTGTGCTTAGTATATCATTTGCAATCTTTGGCACCTTGCCGCCTTTCTGTACGGTGCCGATGCTTCCAACGCTTTTCTTTGACTCCTGCTGCCCGCCGGAGCAGTATGGTGGATCTGTGAGCAGGATCTCCGGAGCAGCTCCATCAAGTAGGAGGGCACGGTCATCTGCACTGGTGGAGTTGCCGCACATAACGCGGTTGTCTCCCAGGATCCATATGTCTCCGTATTGTGTAACCGGTTCAGCTGGTGCCTCCGGTGCATCGTTCGCGTTGCTGTCGACATCAAGCTCCTGGTGTAAACTTTCAGCCAGGGATGTGACAAGCTGTTCAACTTCCTGATCTGTGTATCCGGTCTGGTCGAGATCAATCTCCCCAGTGTCAATCTCTGCGAATATGTCCGCCAGCATCTTCTGATCAATCTCTGCCAGCTCTGCGATGCGGTTGTCCGCGATTAGATCCGCATACTCCTCAGCCTCGCTTGCGTATTCCTGGTAATCAACCGGCACCTGCTTGAAGCCTGCCAGCTGTGCAGCCATTAGTCTGCCGTGTCCTTTTACGATAAAGCCGGAGCGTTTGCTCACTGTGATCGGCTGACGCCATCCGGATGCCTTGATGATCTTGGCCAGTAACTTGATCTGGTCGTCCGGGTGCTTGTTTGGGTTCGCCGGGTTTGGCACCATCTTTATCGTATCAACAACGGCATCGTGGGAGCAGTAGACCGGAACTCCGTCCGCCGTTGCCTTTGGTGTGATTGTTTTCTTTTCTTCGTCCATGTCGTCCTCCTTAATACTTGTACGGGTGTTGTCTGTCAAGCTCGTCCCCTCGTTTCTTGTATTCCACGGCAAGCCTGCCGAGCTTGCACTTTGTTTTGCAATACTCTGTATCGTCTCCAGTAGCTTCCGGGCATCTACTCATAAGCAGACTGCAGAAGCCGTTCGGCTCGTTTTCCTTTTCTTTACCAGTGAGAACTCTCAGCCGGTGAGCCTGGTCTTTGTGTTTCTTCCTCATTTCTTTCTCCTTCCCGCTGAGTTATCCACATTATCCGCTGCAGTTGTGTGCATAACAGAGGGCAGCAGTGTGTCATTTTCAGCTGTTCATAATATGCCTTGGCGGCGTCCTCTGAGACTTCCCTCAGGTTATAGGCGCCGCATTTATCCATGTACCGCCTCGATCCTTGTCGCCGCTACCTCAGCCCATGGGCGGCAGTAGAATGGGCTGTTTTTGTTCTCGCACGTTCCGTTATCCATGCCGATGTAGTTGCGACCTTCCTCGACTGCTGCCACGCAGGTGCTCCCGCTGCCGCAGGCGTTATCCAGCACCAGGGCGCTCTCGTCTGTGTATGTCCGGATCAGCCACCTCAGAAGATCCACCGGCTTCTGTGTTGGATGCAGTGCCAGGTGTTGCTTGTCTGATTTTGCCCGGATAATCGAAGTAGGGTATCGGTCAGTGTTTCCTCCGCCTCTGATACCTCGCTTCGTTCTTCCGTAGTTGGTGCCGTCGTCTCCAGACTTGGTGTAGTTGTTGACCGGTTTGTGTCCGCCGGTCTTTTGCGGGTGGTATGGCGGGAGCTTTTTATAAAACACCATGATGTCCTCGTGCGTCCGGAGCGGCATCCGGTTCGCGTTGAGAAAGTTCGTGGCGTTGGTTTTCTGCCAGATCAGATTGTACCGGTATAGATCACGGCCTGCTGCCATCATGTCTGCAGTGAAAATGCCGGTACCAAACAGAACGATCGCGCCGTGTTCCTTTATGATCCGTCTGTACTGCTGCCAGAGCTCTGTCATGTCGATTGGTGTGTCCCATCTGTTTCTGGCGGTTATGCCATACGGAAGGTCGCAGAGGATCATGTCAATGCTTTCAGCTTCCAGCTGCTTCATGCCCTGGATGCAGTCAATGTCATAAACCTGGTTCAGTTCCATGGCCCGCTGCCTCCTTTTCGTAAAATGCGTCGAGCGTCAGCTGATCGCCTTCTCCGTTTTCTGTCCGAATGATTGCAGGGAGAGTGGTGCGGTCGTCCGTGATGTAGTTGTTGTAGCTCTGGGCGTGATATGTTACCTTTTCAAGTTTCGGTTCCATGATGCCGTAGCGGTTGTTGTAGCCGAATATATTGACATACTGCTCCAGGTCCATCCGCTCCTCAGCCATCGCATAGGTGACGCAGTAGAGCGCCAGCACATCATCAATGGCTCTGTGGGAGTTTTTGACTTTTCCCTCCAGACTGTAATGCTCGATTGCATTGGCGAGCTTATGAGGATATGCTGCGCGGTCTTTGTAGACTGTCAGGCTGTCGATATAATCGCAGGCGTCCAGCCTTGCGGTGCCTATGTCCGTATAGTGCAGCAGTGCGCGACTGAATAACAGGTCAAACTGTGCGTTGTGTGCAACCAGAAGAGTGCGTCCTCTGATCAAATTATTGAAGGCGGAAGCGGCAGCAGTCGCATCAACGCCATCCTTTTGGATCATTTCATCGGTGATATGTGTCAGCTCCACAATTTTGTCCGGGAGCTTTTGCCCTTCCAGAAGTTTCACGAAGGCGTCCATCTTTTCGTCCAGTACCAGGAAGCCTGCTTGGTTTCTTGTTATCCGTACTGCTGCCAGCTCAATGATCTGGTCAACACTCGGATCCAGCCCAGTGGTCTCTGTATCAAAGAAAACAATCGCCTGATACTTGTCACATAATTGTGAGAGTTTACTGCTCATTTTCGTCTCCTTCCTCCGTGTATGAGATCTCAATGCCCTCCAGCATCTTGATCACCCCGGATATATACTGCAGTCGGAATGGCTCAAGCTCTGCCTGCTTGATGTGCTTGCGGCCATATATCTGCTTCATGTCGCGCCATGTAGTCCATGGGATGCGGTAGAAGTTCTCCAGCTTGATGCTGACCAGAACGAAGGCAGCAGCTCCGAGCTTGTGGTGCTGGCTGAGAGCTTCGATCTGTTCGTGTGTCAACCTGCCGTACTCGATTTTGTCGTCGTCTGTATGTTTTGCCTCAAATACAACAGAACGGCCGCCGGTTAGTGTTCCTTTGAAGTCTGGCTGTCCCTGCTTAGTAAAACATGCCAGGAATTGCCCCTGGCGGTTCGGAGCTCTGAGCGGTTTCATCGGCTCCGGTGTCTTTTCGATATATGCCACGCCCATGTCACGGTACCAGTTGAGGCTTGCTGTGATCATTCCCTCAAAATACTGACCAGATAGGCGTGAGCGGTTTGCTCTTGCGGATCTCTCTGCCTTCGCCACCTCTCCGATGGCAGCGGCAGCAGTCGGATCCGGATATCCTTCATTGTTTCGTCCCATGTTCAGTGTTGCCACCTCCTCAATAAATTGCGTATTATGTACCAGATCTGTGCCAGGTACGGATGTTTTTGCTTGTACCCCATGTTTCACACCTCCGTGCTTCTGACGAGCTGCTTCATGAGATTTCTGCGAAGCTGCTCCTCTATGTCGGCAACGTCAGGAAACGGCACCGCGTTGACACTTATGTCCGGATGTAGCTCTGGCGTTCTCAGCAGTGGTGCCGCCGCACTTACGGAAGCAGATATGGCGGCACTGGCGGCAGCAGGGGAGTGGATAGTGAGCGCCTCTGCCGCATCTACGATGGGGATGCCGAGCTCATTGGCTTTTGCAATTTCCTTTTTCATGCCTGCGCTCGGGTTTTCCATCCCGAACACCCACACCTCTGAGCATTGCTCCAGGAGTTCCATGCCCGCAACAATTCCCATGCGGCGTTCGCAAGGATCCGAGTCGTCGAGAAACTGGGTGAAGTACACATGGGGAGCGATCGGCAGCAGGTTCGGGAACATGTGCATCACTGTTCTGCAGTAATATTGAGCCATTTCAATGTTGTGCTCGTAGTTGCCGTCGTTGCCTCTGCACGGCGAACAAATATAGATCAATTTCTTTTTCATGGTGTACCTCCTAAATAATTTTTATTGTGTTCTGGTTGCTCCCTGGTTTCCAGATAAACCAGGAGTAGCTTGTGGCGTCTGTTCCTTTTCCGGTAAAACTCGGGCGCTGGTGGAGCGTGTATAGTCCAGCCAGTTCTCCGGCGTGTTCTTTCCAGAATGGGAAGCGTTCTTTAGACTCAAGAAACGCTGTGCGAAGTAGGAAGATTATCACACCGCCAGGGTTTAAGTGCTGGTAGCTTTTTGTTACAAAATCCATGGCATTGGAGAAGGGCGGGTTCCCTATGATTGCGTCATACTTTCCGAGCTCCATGCTCATATAATCACCGATCAGAACATCGTCAGCGATTTCTGCAAGTGTTTCGCGTTCTTCCTCTCTGATTTCTACCGCGTCGATGGTGATATTGTCGTATCTTCGCAGTGCTCTGATAATGTTGCCAGATCCCGCGCCTGGTTCTAACACCTTAATACCCCCCCCGAGCGGAAAATTGTCGAGTAGGGCCTCTATGGCTGTTTCTGGTGTAGGATAGAAGTCAGATGCACGTCTCTGTGCTCCTCTGTTTGTTGCGCTCATGCTTGTTTCCTCCGTTTCTTCCTGCTTCTGGTTGCAACCTTTAGGGCGGCAATAGCAACGCCGACCTCTGTGATCTCTGCGTGTTCGCTCCTCAGATCGCTCCGGTTGAGTTCCAGATTGATCTCATTGTCAACCAGTACAAGATTGTTGATGTCGCAGTTGTCTTTGTTTCCATCCAGGAAAGAGACCATTTTCCCCTCGGGGATTGGTCCGTTGTGTTCTTCCCAGACAAGTCGATGCAGAAAAGCCCAGCGCTCGCGCTGTATTCCATCTTCCTGCACCTTTTTGATCAGGTAGCCGTCCGTTGTTCTGGAAATGTCGCCGACATTCATGTGATTGGCTGGGATGTTTCCCTTTTTGAACATTGTCGGTCGGGCTTTCTCATATTGTTCCGGCGTCATGGGCTTGCCTTTGTTCGGCGGCTCCTGACCTTTTACAAATCGGCAATCGACGCCGCTCTGGATGCCATGGTTTTTCTTGTATGCCCGGCATTGTCTGGCAGTGAACTCGATCCCGAAGTGCTCGGAGACCATCCTGGCGATCTCGTCCGTCTTTCTTCCTGCTGCAATACTTCGCACATAAGCCTCCATGCCTTCCGGGTAGAGGAGAGAGCTGCCTTTCGGCAGTCCTCCAGGTGTCCCGCTTTTAATATGGAGTCGGTTCTTTGCTCCTTTGACCATATTCTCCGTGAATGTCATGCCGTAGCGCTTATCGAAGCCCTGGCAGTTGATCAACTCAGTGATTTCTCGGGTTGTTCTTCCTGGTACATTCTCGGCGAGCCAGTCGTTGACTTCCTGAGGCCATGGTTTTCTCATTTATCAGACACCTCCAGCTCCGGTACCATCGAACCGACCAGGTGCTTGCCGCTGTTGTTGTATCCATACTCGTCAGCGTACTGCAGAGCCTTGAGCTGCACCTCGGCGTTGTTGATGATAGTGCTTGCGACTTTCGTCACGGCTTCGGATCTTTTGATTTCTTTCTCGAGCTCCTCGTCTGTGAGATCGTCGTCGTTGATACGTTCCAAACTCTCAAAAAGATAGTTGTTGAGGTCCTGGAGTGAATTTTTCATGTCTGGCACCTCCTATCTGTCAAGCAGCTTCTCGATCAGCTGGTCGTACAAGAGCTTGTAATCCGGCTGGTTTTTCAGTTCGGCAAGTTCGGCGGTTACTGCTGCCAGTTTTGCCTCTGTTTCGGTCAGCTGCTGCTGCATAGCTTCCAGATCTTCCGGCTGGCACCCCCCCCGCGAGGTTTTTGGCTGCATCCAGTCAAGTCCGATCGATATGGAGAGGGCGATGTCAAGCTCCTGGAGCTCTCTGTCTGTCAATTCTCCGATATAGGTGCCGAGTCGTTCTGTGCTTACTGAGTAAATCTGTTCGCAGAGCACGGTGGACGGTCTGAGCGAAGATCTGATGAACACATGAGTCGGGAGGTCGTTCTTTGGCTGCGTAGTCATGTAAACGACTTCGACCGTTGTGCTGTTTTCGTTGTTTTTGTCATTTGATACGATCACCGCAGGGCGACCGGCACGCTGTTCGCTGCCGATTTCCTGGTGATTGCTTTCGATGTAGTAAATTTGTCCTCTTTTCATGTTCGACCTCCTTTGAGTTGTGGGCTCTGGTTTATTTTTCTTTTACGGCGTAGAGCTCGTGGGTTCCGTCAAGTATCTGCTTTTCGGTCTCCTCGGTGATAGAGAAGCCATACGGTACCAGTGCGCGGATCACCATCTTGAATGTTCCGGCTTTTTCCTGGTTGTAGTAACCTTGCCAGTCGACAAGATCGATACCCTTGAGAGAGTCGGGCAGAAGTGCGAGCATCTGCAGGCTGATCTGTGTGTTTTTCATAATCTGCATGGTTGCCTCTCGTTCCTCTTTGCTTACCTGGTACTTTTCCTTGCCAGATATAAAAGAGACGAGGGCACTCTCTGAGATATATGTGCCGGTTGCCAGCATCGCCTCCCAGATTGTCCGGAGGAGCTCGTCTGTTTCCTTGAGCGGCTCAATTTTTCCAGAGAGCAGATTGTTGACAAAATCTGTGACCTTGCTGACGATCTCCTTGGTTGACCTTTTGATTTCTTTGATCTTTTTCTCACGATCTTTTTGCTCCAGCTCGGCCTTGCTTGGTGTTTTTGCCTTTTTGGGTGTTTTTTTGAGGATCTTTATGGTTCTAAATTCACGGCAGTAGAAAAGCTCACCATCATCGCCGATCCTGAGACGTTCCGGAGCTTTTTCTTCGAGTGATATGTCTTTGATCGTTGTGTATGTATTGTCCCAGCGGTGGTTTGCGTAGTCGCTGGCCAGTTTAATGCCTCGCTTTTCTGCCAGTTCTATGACTTTCTTTGCAACGGCGTCCATTGCCTCCTGCTTGGCTGCCTGGATGGCTCTGCTCGCCAGATCTCTGGAGTCTCTTGAGTCTCGAAGGACTTCGTTGCGCTTCTTGATGTCTTTGATTTTCTCCAGTTCGTACAGATCCTTAAATGAGAGCTGGAAACTCTCGTCCTTGTCGATCCTCTGCATGACGCGCTTGTCGAGCTTGGCAATGTTCAGACGGTGGCGGATCGTGGTGCGACCGAAGCCGGTCTTTTGTGAGATTGTCTCCTCGGTTTCTCCGAGATCGAGCATCATCTGGAAGCTCTGAGCCTGCTCATATATGCTCAGGTCATTGCGCTGCATGTTTTCCTCGAGCATGATGCCGATCTGGTCGCTTCGGCTGATGTTACTGACGATGTGGCACGGAACACTCTCAAGCCCTGCCTTTTTGGCTGCTGCCAGTCGTCTGTGTCCGATCAAAACACGGAAGTCGCTGTATAGTGCAATGTTTCCGGCGTCCGCCTGCTCCTCTGGATCCCTTTCGTTACCGATCGGGATGACTGTTAAGTTCTGCATGATGCCGTTTTTCTTGATACTCTCAACCAGCTCCGTGAGGTCTCCGAGATCCTTGCGCGGGTTGTCTGGGTGAGGGTAGAGGTTCGACACCTTGATCATTATCGCGGTGTCTTTGGTTGTTCTGGTTGTTTCTGTCATGGTCTGTTCCTCCTTTGGTTGATTGTGGGCTCCTTGTATGTATTCCAGGAGAGCAGTGCGCCCTCCCGGATGTTTCCGACATTTATGTCGGGATCATATTATGCGATGATGGTGATTTGTTCGCGGTTCTCAATACCTTCGAGAGCATCCTCCAGGTATTTCTTGATGTTGTCGACCGCCTCGGCCTTCCAGAGACCGCCATCTGCTGCCACCAGCTTGAACACCGGCTCGCCTCCGCGTCCTTCGCTGATGCGGAACACGAAGTCACTGGCGGGCTGCTCAACCTCCAGGAATGTGCGGTACGGTACGAGGTGCACCGGGTTCGGCACGAGCGCAGCCTGCTTTGTTGTGATGCCAGTCTTGATGACTGCCTGCTGTGTGATGCCGTCGTCAGAGTATTCCTGCTGCTGATTGTTCACGATGTTGCTGGCAAGCATCGCGACAGCCTCGCGGTCTCCGTTGTTCTGGAAACACGACTGCAGGGAGACGATGAAGCTCTCCTGGTCATACTGCTGACCGAACTCGAAGCGAGGGAGCAGGGCATTGACCACAAAAAGCTCCTCACGGTCGCGCTCGTCAAGCAATCCGGAGTACATTCTGACCTCTGTTGCGCTCACGACCTGGATGATCATGTGCTCGCGGAGCTCGTCACGTCTCTGCTTGATGTAGTCGACCAGGGATGTGAGGGTGGTGGCTTTGATAGGATCCGCCATGTCTGCCTTGTCGTATCTGGTCATGTTCTTGGTGCAGTATGTTCTGCCATTGATTTCTAAAACTTCCGGTTTTTCTGCCTGGACTGCCAGGTTTGTGATATAAGCGATTGCCTCTTTGATCATGTTCTTTTCCTCCTTATGCCTGCTTTGCCATTGCGATCACTTTGCCGCCTTTGCCATTCTCGAAGATCTCGCCGGTTTCCGGATCAAAGTCTGGTTCCGGCTTTTCCTCAGGTGTCTCTGCCTCTGGTGACTGCTGCCCGCGTTTTCTTAAATCGAGCGGCTCGCCAGCTGTGACCTCTTCGTCGCCAGCAGCCTGCTGTGCGGCGATCATCTTGTCTGCGGTTTCCATGATTTCCTCACCGGCTTTCTTGCCTTCCTCGAGGATCTCATTGATTGACATCTGCCCGCGGATCTGTCCGTCGTACTCACCGATCTCAAGCTGGCCGGTTCTCATATTCATTCCCATGACCATCTGGGTGTCGACCGCCTCGGTTGCGGCAAGAGTAGTAGTGACGCCGATCTGCGTGTTTACCAGCTGTCTGGTCTTGTTTGGTGCGAAAGTCATCGTGATGGTGATCTTTCTCTTTTTGGTCGCCTCTGTGTTCTGGTTCTGGATGTTCTCGCCCACCTGAACGAGTGCCTCGTTGACCTTTTCAGCGAAGGCTCCGCCTGCCAGAGTGTTGAGGTCGACATTGCTGTTGACGTGTGTCTTTTTCATTGGACTTCCTCCTTGCTTTCTAACAGTTCCGGGCTGTTGTCTGTTGTTAGTGCTTGATGATGCAGTCCCGACTCAATCATCCGAAAAAAATCGTCTTGTTTTTTTCGGTCCTGCTTTGCATCTTCCAGCATCTTGCGCCCCTCCCCGGATAGGGAAGCAGTGGCGGCGTCAATGCGCTGCCGTGTTGCCGGTGCCAGTTGCATCCGCTGGCGTTCCCGCTCGTAGAGTGGTTTGTATATATCCATAAATGCCACGCGGTCATAACCTGCAGACTTTCCGATGCTCCCGCTGCGGTGCATCTGCCAGAGATTAGACCAGCCGATTGACTCGACCGCTCTGCGGATCAGCGGCGGGAGGTACCTGCTGCCGTCTCCGAACTCTCCCTTGGCATACATGACGTCGCTCACTGCGAGCCATGCCTCGTCTGGTGGTATAAGATCCGGGCACTGTATGGTCATCATTATTTCGCGAATTTCCGCAATGCTTGGCGGCCACTTGCTCGTCTGCACATGCTTGGCGACTGCCATGCTTACGATGCGGGCATCGTCATCCTTGAAGGTATTGGCCCATACATTGACCATGGCCTTGATCATTTCCTCGCTGTTGAAGCGGTCGTGGTTAGGATATGCCGAAGTAATCAGCGCTACCATCTGGATCGTCTCCGCTTTGGTCAATTCCATCCACCTCCTCCTGGTACATTGCAGCCATTACTCCAAAAGTGTCTACTTTTCCGGAGCGTTGTGTCGACTGCCTGCTTCCAGGTGTTGCCTGCTCCAGTTCGTCATCCCATCGTCCCTGGTTGAGCCATGTGGATGGGTTTGGAATAAACCGGCCATTGTCTCGCGTCCATTGCACGGATGTGATGGCAGCTCTCAACGCTGTGATGATGTGCTCATGGAGTTCTGCGTCCACCTTTGCGCGTTTCCACGCTTTCTTAGCTGCTGCCTTGCCGACCTTTTTGGGATATAAAGCCCAGAACTCGTCGAAGCGTCTCTCTTGAGCGCTTGGCGGCTTCTCCCCTTTAGGGGTAGGGGGTGTGGTTTTATTATCCGTGTCTGTATCTGTATTTGTATCTGTATCTGTTTCTGTATCTGTATCGGGTTTTTTGGGTTTCTCTGAAAACCGTTCGGTTTTTTTGGGTTCTTTTGGGTTTGCGTCGCTTTCGGTCGGTTCTTTCCTTGGTCTGCCACCTTTAGCTCCGTTTGCCCGGTTTGTTATGCATTTTTCCTCGTACTTCTGGTTGTCTCGGTCCATTTGCGCCCGGATAAACGAGAACGCCATGGCGGCGGATCCAGTGAGCGTTGTGGGCTCCGTCTTGTCTGCGGCGTAGTCGAATAATGCCATCATCAACATGCCGCGCTCCGCGTCCGTCAGTAGTTCGAGGTGCTGCTTGTAGTCAAGATAGAGCATAAAAGCCTTTTTTTCGCTCATATCTGTGCACCTCCTCGTTATTAGTTGAATGGAAGCTCGTCGCCAGCTCCTTCCGGAATGTGCATAAAGCCATCATCCGGAGCAGGCTGTGGGCGTCCCTGACTGTCTGTCTGTTTGCTGTCTGCGAAGTAGATGCGGTCAGCAATGACCTCGGTGCTGACGTGGTTCTGGCCGTCCTTGGTCCATCTGTTGTTGTGGAGGCGTCCGCTGATCACGATCTGTCTGCCTTTGGTGAGGTACTTGGTTGTAAATTCTGCCTGGTTCTTGAATGTCACAATATTGAAAAATTCAGCCGTGTTGTTGCCGTTTGCATCTTTTCCGGCATTTACAGCAAGGCAGAAGCGGGAGACCGGATCGCCTGCTGCTGTGTATCTGGTTTCCGGATCGGCTGTGAGTCGTCCGAGAAGTTTTACGTCGTTCATGTTATGCTCCTTTCTTTAGTGGCCACCTTTGACAGATGCGTCCAGCTGCTCGCATATACCGTCATACTGCTGCCGCGTCAGTTCTGCCGGGTTCTGTAATCCGTAACACTGCAGGATCCTGGCGTCAGTCTGTTCTCTGGTCATGCCTGCGTCCTCTGCCTTGCGATACATCCGGTTGAGCTGCGCCTCACTTAGACGCTGTGAGCTCTGTTTCTGTCCGTGACTGCCTTTTTGATTGCTTGGTCGATTATTTGCTCCAGTATTATCTCCGGAGCCGTTTTGAGCCGTCTGAGGCTCTGTTGCGTGGTCGTAGTTGTCCGGATCATCATCGCCCTGGTCAATATTGAACTTCTCAAAAAAGTAATATTTGAGGCAGTACGTCCAGGCGGATCCTTTTGCCTTGTCCGGTCCGCTGTCATTGGTTCCTATGGCATGGAGAGTGACATCCATGCAGTCGTCAGGGTTGTCTGCGTTCGTCCACCGGATCGTCAGCTCCGCCTCGTATATCCAGACAACGCGATCACCAGACCTTGTGTGCTGCACAAAATTGGAGTAGTAGATTTCGTCGCCGTTTTCTGCGTGTCTGGTCGCAGTCTCCTCTGTGATGTCAAAATTCACGCCCCACTCATTGAGCGCTGGAGCCATGAGTTTGTAGACGTCGTAGATCTTGGCGAATTTGTACTTGACGCCATCGCTGTGCGCCTGCTGTTGTATTGCCGGGATAGCCTTGCGGATCTCCACGAATTTCTGCTGCAGCGTGAGAGTGGTGCGGTCTGGTTTTGTTTCCTTTGGCGTCTCCGCAGTTTTTCCCGCTGCTGTTTTGGTTGAGTTGGCTGCCGCCATGCTGATCACTTCCTCTCGCTGAAAAATACATGGTCGCCGATCTTTGTGACATACGTCTGAGACTCGTGGAACTTGCTCTCAACAAGTTCGGGATTGTAGAAATACTTGATCGGCTCCTTTGTGACAATAGTGCCGAAGTCAAATACCTGCATCACGGCATCCAGAGCGTCCTGGGATGGTTCTGGCCTGCGCTTGCTGTATGAGTATTTTGTGAATACCTCAGTCGGGCGGATGTTGTCATCCTCAGCCGCCTGGAGTATGCACTGGCAGATCGCCATCTTTCCGGCGAAGCACTCGCCGTCTGCCTCAGCGGTTACAACCTGGGCGATCTCGTAGCGTTCCTCGTCAGTGAGAGCGTAGCGACGCTCAAATCCAGCTTCGGACGCCCATGCTTTTGTCAGCTCGTCCATGTTTATGTAGACCGGTTCGCCATCGTTGCCCTCATAGACAAAGTAGTATGTCTTGAGGTCATACTCGGAGGCGGTTCCGGATGTCGTTATTTCTGTCTTTGTGTTGCTATGTCCTGCGACCAGCTTCACGATACAGATCACAATCACGACCGTCATGCAGGCACCAACGACCAGGAATACGATCCGGCGGGTGTTCAATCTGCTGATCAATCGCTTGATGCGACTTTTTCGATTGCGCTTTCTGCGTTTTCGTGCTATGATGGTTGTGGACTTCCTTTGAGTTGTGGGCTCCGGAACGTCCTGAGAGGTAGCGACCGATCTGATCGGCTGGCTGCCTCTTTTGTTATATTCATTCATGTATAAGCTCCTTTCGTCTGGCGCGTTCTTTGCGCCATTTCTCGTAGTCTCTGCAAACTTTCGGATCCTGGAAGGCAGTGCGGACTGCCTCAGCCAGCGAAGCGTTGAGCACTCGCTTTGTGTTGTCCGGGATCTCCGTAAATGAAACGCTTGGCATCATTAGCATCTGCCTCCTTTTTCTCTTTCTGGCAATCACATTTTTCTCCTGGATCAAGTGCGCACCCGCAGTTCGGGCACTGATAGAACTGGTCGTATCTCATCGGTTGTCACCTCCTTGCCGTTTCTTCCGGATCTTGGCTTTTCTGGCCAGAGCGTGCGCCCATTTCTTCTGTTGGCGTGGTGTTCCGTGTTTGTATAGGTGCCACTGTCGCGGCGTTGCGATCTCTTTCATTTCGTTCTCGAGAGCCAGCGCGTCACGGTACCACTTCGGCAGACATTCCCACATGTTGCGCATGGCGTCCACGAACGGTTTGAGCGCGTCCGTGATTGCTTTGCCGAGATCTCTCAGGCGTTCCGCTGCTTCGTCAGCTGTTATTCCGTAGAGAGTAGCAAGCTCCCGGCTGGGTTCTGTCGGATCCTTTTCCTGGAGCAGCTGGACCTCTCCGTTTCTCAAGCGCATACCTGGAGACCACTGCCAGCATTCTGGCTCGATGCCTTCGCCGTATGAGTCCTCTGGATCATCCAGTGCGAGAACATCGCCCGGAATTTCTTCAATCGGTGTCTCTGTTTCTAGTTCTGGATCGGGTACTGTGGCAAGTTGCTGGCGGTCTTTTCTCCATGTTTTCAATTTTTGAATAATTTCTTTGAACATTTTCGCTCCTTCCTATGCTGTGGCTGTTTTTGCTTCCGGGGATCTCGAAAACAAGTAAGAGATTGACATGCCAGGGAAAAGCTGCTCGCTGATTAGAAACGCGTCGTTGATTGTGAAGTCACCAGCGCCGGTTCCGTTCATGTAGAGGTAGATGGTGCTTTTTCCTTTGCCAGTCACTTTGCAGATGTCGCTGATCGAGACATTTTCGCGAGACATTTCCGCCGCAAGATTGGGATATTTCGGTGCATTTTTTGATTTTCTCATCATTGCTTCTCCTTTCTGTAGCCTTCGAGGATGCTGACGATCCTCTTTTTGGTCATTCTTGTGTATGGGTATAATTTTTTGCCTGCTACTGATTGTGTGATGTAGTAGGCGCCGCAAGCGTATCGCTTGACATGCCAGATTTTTGCCTTGTTGTATTTGTCTTGGATGTTTTGAATTGTCACGGCGTTCCTCCTATACAATCTGGCCGACTATGTCACGGATCATTGATGTGCCGGAGTCTGCTGCCACATTTGCGCGTTTTGTTGCTCCGTTTGAAAATGTAGCGGTTACAATTTCGGTTGTTTCATCAAGTGTCAGGTCGATCAAGTCGCTGAGGTTTCTGGTTGCCTGGAGCACTGGGAGCAGCAGGGCAACTATTTCCTTTTTGTTTTCCATGTGTGGGCTCCTTTCTGTTTTCCAGTCAATCGGAAAACTTGTTATTATAATATTCCAGCCGACCGGAAATGCCAAGCGGTTTTTTATTATTTTTTCCGATGTGTTGGAAAAGTGTTGCATATTTCCTCTTTTTCCGATATAATGGAAAAGTAGCAAGGAGGTGAGAACATTGACGGAAAGACTCAGACAATGGCTTAGCGAGAACGGGCTCAATGCCTTAGATCTTGCGAAAATGTCGGGAGTTCCGAAGTCGACAGTTTACAATATAGTAAACGGAGAGGTCGACACCATGAAGGTCAGCGTCACACACGCCTTGAAAATTTCAGAAGCGTGTGGCATCCCAGTCGAGGAGTTGTATGGTCGAAAAATAAAGCCGGAGCCCACACCTCAGGTGAAGGCCATCACAAAAGACGAGATCGAGCTGCTCGATGCTTGGCGCAATGCCAGCAACGAGGCAAAGACTTCGGCGCTTATGGTATTAAAAAGCAATCCGGCGCCGGTAGTCAAAAAAGAAACGGCCGGGTGATAGAGGTTGATTTCACTCGGTACAGAAGGGGCCCGCACAAATAGCGGGCTCGCTTTTGTATAGAATTTCAGCGAAGGAGGTCTTTTATCATGGGAATGAGATTTAGAAAGAGTAAGAAGATCGCGCCAGGCGTGCGAGTAAATTTGAACGCAAAAAGCGCAAGCATATCCATCGGCCCGAAGGGGTTCAAGAAAACATTCAGCACAAGCGGAAGGACAACGACCACGGTCGGGATCCCCGGCACTGGGTTGTCATATTCCACAAGTAAAAAGATGGGAGCTCCGACTGCTGCCGCGTCAGCTGATCCGATCGTGTCAGAGGTAGCTGTGCCGGTTCGCTCTCAGAAAAGCAAGGGCGTCGCACTGGTTCTTTGTGTGCTGCTTGGGTATATGGGGATCCACCGCTTTTATGTTGGAAAGATAGGCACCGGCATCCTTTGGTTGTTGACTCTTGGATGTTTCGGGATCGGCTGGATTGTCGACATTGTGATGCTCTGCTGCAATAAGTTCGCAGACAAGAGCGGCGCCATCATCGGTTTGCCAGAAACGAGGTGATCCGGATGGCAAAAAGGATACCAGCGGCAGCGTCGGATTGTGATGGAATGATCGGCGTCATTTATGCCAGGTACTCAAGCCACTCCCAGAGAGAGGAGTCAATCGAGGATCAGCTGCGTGAGTGTCACGAGTTCGCTGCTCGTAACAACATAAAGATCATTGCAGAATATACAGACTCAGCTCTCACCGGAAGAACAGACAGCCGTCCGGACTTCCAGAAAATGATCAGGGACTCAGCTCGTGGCAAGTTTCAGGTCGTTGTCACTTACAAGGTGGATCGTTTCGCCCGCGACAGATATGACAGCGCCATATATAAGGCGAAGCTCAGAAAGAACGGCGTCCGCGTTCTGTATGCAAAAGAGACGATACCGGACGGACCTGAGGGCATCATCCTGGAGTCAGTTCTCGAGGGATATGCCGAGTATTACAGCGCGGCGCTTTCCCAGAACATCCTCAGAGGGTTGGAAGGCAATGCCATGAAATGCAAGACCAACGGCGTCCAGGTGCTTGGATATTACACCGGAGAAGATGGATGTTATGAGATTGATCCAGATTATGCCAGCGTTGTGCTGAGTATATTCCAGAAGTATGATGCAGGCGTTCCGCAGAAAGAGATCATCGACGACCTAAACGTCAGAGGTTTCCGGACAACGCGAGGCTTTGCCTTTAATAAAAACAGTGTGACCAGGATCCTGAGGAACCGGAAGTATATCGGCGAGTATTCCTGGGGCGATGTTACTGTTCCGGGCGGTATGCCGCAGATCGTCCCGCTGCCATTGTTTGACAGTGTGCAGCGCAAGCTCGACCGAGGATCCAGAGCTCCGGCGCATAAATGGAAGGTTGCGGACTACATCCTCACCTCGAAGCTGTTCTGTGGCCACTGCGGTGAGCTGATGGTCGGCAGAGCTGGCACCGGCAAGTCTGGTAAGAAATACGACTATTATGCCTGCGTAAACCGAACCAGGCGGCACGGTTGTGATAAAAAGCCGGTGAAAAAGGAATGGATTGAGGATATTGTTGTAAAATATACGAAAGAGGTCGTGCTTGCTGAGGATATGATCGAGCAGATTGCTGACGGAGTGATGGACTTTCTGGAGAGAGAAAAGAAAAGCAACGGAGAGCTTGATGCTCTGGAGGCAAGTCTCAAGAATGTGGAGAGTTCGATAAGGAACATGATGCAGGCGATTGAGCAGGGCATCATCACGAAAAGCACGAAGCAGAGGCTCATGGAGCTTGAGGAGCAGCGGGATCAGATCAGTGCCGCGATAGCAAGGGAGAAGATAGCAACGCCAGACATCGAGCGTGACCAGATTGTGTATTTTCTGGAGAAGTTCAAAGAGGGCAGTCTTGACGATCCTGATTATCGCACGAAGCTGGTGGAGGCGTTTGTCTCGTCTGTTTATCTCTGGGACGATGGCCGGATCGTGATCAATTACAATTATACCGGCGAAAACAACCAGCTGACGCTCAGGCAGATCGAGCAGGAACTTGTTGACATGGATGGTGCAGAGGGTTCGCCTTTGGACTCGTCTGCTCCACTTAGCAACTTTTCAATTTTTATATTAACAAAAGAATATGTCATTATAAAAATTTCTTATAAAAACCAGAGCAATTTTTATTTGACTTTTTAAAAAATAAGAAATATAATATCTAACAAACGAGTAGCAGACTAGCGTAAATCCAGTTTTGCTGCTCTTTTTTTGTGCGTAATTATACGCATTTTAATAATTATATAATTGTCATTAAAAAGTGTGTAGCTTATCAGCGTAAGTCCAGCTTACGGGATAAATACACACTTTTTTTATGCAGAAAAAGGAGGATTTTGATGGCAGAAAGTAACAGAATGAGAGAAATGCCAGTAAATAGGCTTATGGTACAGATGGGTATACCAATGATTTTATCAATGGCATTACAGGCGGTTTACAATATTGTAGACAGTGCATTCGTTGGAAATATGAAAGTTGGAAGTGAAGCGGCACTTAATGCACTGACATTGGTATTTCCTGTTCAAATGCTTATGGTGGCAATAGGAATTGGAACAGGTGTAGGAACAAATGCACTTCTTGCAAGAACGCTTGGACAAGGTAATAACAAGAAAGCTGCCAAGATTGCAGGAAACAGTCTGTTTCTTGGAGTAATTATTTATGCGGTATGTTTATTATTTGGTGTTTTTGGGGTGAAAGCATATATTTCTTCACAGACTGTTGATACAGAAGTTATTTTGATGGGAGTAAGCTATCTTAGAATATGTTGTGTTATTTCCTTTGGAATTATATTCTTTTCGTTGTTTGAGAAATTATTGCAGGCAACAGGACGTTCACTTTATTCCACAATAGGACAGGTAGTTGGGGCAGTTGTAAATATTGTTCTGGACCCAATTATGATATATGGTATAGGACCTGTTCCACAGATGGGAGTAAAAGGTGCTGCATATGCAACAGTTATTGGTCAGGTTGTATCAGCAGGATTATTATTTATTTTCCATATAAAATTAAATAAGGAATTTGAGCATAGTGTTAAATATATGAAGCCAGATGCCGGAATTATAAAAGAAATTTATGCAATCGGACTTCCGGCGATTATAGCACAGGCTCTTATGTCTATTATGGTTTACGTTATGAATTTGATTTTGAAGTTCAATCCTTCTGCACAGACGGCATATGGACTGTTTTATAAAGTACAGCAGTTTGTATTGTTCTTAGCTTTTGGTTTAAGAGATGCAATTACACCAATAATAGCATTTGCTTATGGAATGGGAAGTAGAAAGAGAATAGAAGACGGAATAAAATATGGTCTTATATATACAATTGTACTTATGATTGCAGGGGCAGCAATTACAGAGATTTTTCCAGGTGCATTTGCAGCTTTATTTAATGCAGGGCAGTCAAGAGAATATTTCATAGGAGCAATGAGAATTATTTCAATAAGTTTTATATTTGCAGGAATAAATGTTGCGTATCAGGGAATTTATCAGGCATTAAATGGTGGAATAGAGTCACTGGTTATATCGCTTCTTAGACAGCTTATTATAATATTGCCATTGGCGGGAATATTTTCTGCTTTTGTAAGAAATGGACAGGCTGGTGTATCGCTTATCTGGTGGGCATTTCCAATAACAGAGATTATCGCTTGTCTGGCTGGATATGTATTTTTAAAGAAAATCAGAAAAAATAAAGTAGAGAAGTTAAGTGAATAAATTCATAAAATGGATTAGTCTGTGACAAATCTGAAATAAGAAAAATTTTAATTGAATGAGGAGGCTTACATATGGCAAATAAAATTATTACAATCAGCAGGGAGTTTGGAAGCGGTGGACGATTTATCGGAGAAGAAGTCGCTAAGAAGCTGGGAATGAAATATTATGATAAAGATATAATCAGCCAGATAGCAGAAAAGTTGGGATTTTCAAAAGAGTATATCAGTCAGAATGCAGAACTATCACCTAAAAAAGGGTTGTTTGCATATGCACTTACAGGACGTGATACAACAGGAAAATCAGTAGAAGATATGGTGTATGAGGCTCAGAGAAAAGTAATTCTTGAAATAGCAGAAAATGATAGCTGTGTAATTATAGGAAGAAATGCTGATTATATATTAAAAGACAGGACGGATGTTATTAATATTTTTATACACGCAGATATGCCTGAAAAAGTAAAGAGAATATGCAGATTATATAATGTCACAGAAACTGAGGCTGTAGCGATGACAGCAGATATTGATAAAAGACGCATGACTAACTATCGTTATTATACAGACCAGAAGTGGGGAATGGCACGAAATTACACATTGACATTAAATAGTTCACAGCTAGGGTATGATATGTGTGAGAAGATTATAATGGAATGTGCACAGCAGTAGATTTTTATATGTAGTGATAAGATTTAATAGTTGAATTGATTGCATTTGTGTGCTGATTATTTTATTATTAATGCAAAGCAATTTACAATTCCTGCGAGGAGTTTAAATACTTTGACTAAAGGCAATTATTATAGAATTGGAGGAATATATTATGTCCGCAGATAAGACTAATGTTATGAGAAGTCTTGACCAGAAGAAGATTAAATATAAAGTACACGAATATAAGGAGTCAGGTGCAGTAAGCGGTGTGGAAGTTGCGGCGGCACTTGGACAAGACCCTAAGAGAGCATTTAAGACACTTGTTACAATAGGCAAGAGTGGCAATCATTACGTGTTTATGGTTCCTGTAGCAGAAGAACTCGACCTTAAGAAAGCTGCCAAATGTGTAGGTGAGAAGAATATTGAGATGATAAAGTCAAAGGAACTGCTTTTGCTTACAGGTTATATTCACGGTGGCTGTTCACCGGTTGGTATGAAGAAGTTCTTTAGAACTGTTATAGATAAGAGTGTGCTTGATATAGAAGATACAATATTTTTCAGTGCTGGAAAGATAGGATTTCAGATAGAAACCGATTACAGCGAATTAAAGAAAGTGATAAAGATAGAAGAAGATGATATTACTGTTGAATAGGAGGTCTGCATATGGACAAGGAAGTCAAGAAGCATATGGTTGGCGGGTATGAGTTTAATACTAAAGAAGATGCCCAGTTAGCCAAAGATGAACTTAATGCTATTAAATATGTGTCGGCAAAGACTAATACGAAAGATCCTAAGCAGGTATATAATCTTTATAATAAAATAATAGAACGTAAATTATTCTCGACACAGATAGGAATGAATTACCTTAAGCAGTTACAGACATTTTTATACAAGAGCAGTGAGATACCTAATGACAAAATCCAGCCTATCCCGATAAATGCGGATACACAGGAAGCACTCGACAAACGAAAGGAACAGATAGAATTTAAGAGTGAACTAAGAAATCTGTCTATTCAGGTAGCAAAATACAGGAATAATTTCATAAGGGCTATGGTATTAAATATTATTCTTGTTATAGTAATTATTGCGATGTTTGTAATATTAAAGACAAGTTCTAACCCTAATATATTAAATTATGAGGTCACAATCCAGAACAGGTATGCCCAGTGGCAGCAGGAATTGCAGTCGGAAGAGGAGTCTTTAAAGGCAAGGGAGCAGGAACTTAACAATAAAAAGAGGTAATTAAAAAGCAGTAAACACATTTTCTTAACATTAAGGACACATTTTTAACATAATTATTATTTAATATACAATAAAGAGTGGCAAAATGTGCTTTAGCTTTTGCCTTATATAATATTATAGAAGTTATATAGACATATTTAAAGTAATTATTAACACGGATTGGAGTATACAATGGATAATATTAAAGTATTAATGGTTGATGATGAAAGCAGAATGCGTAAGCTTGTAAGTGATTTCCTTACAAGAAAAGGATATATAGTTATTGAAGCTGGTGACGGAGAGGAAGCACTTGACAGATTTTATGCGGATAAGGATATATCACTTGTTATTCTTGACGTTATGATGCCTAAGATGAATGGCTGGGATGTATGCAGGGAGATTAGAAAGAATTCTAAAGTGCCTATTATTATGCTTACAGCTAAGAGCGATGAATCAAGCGAATTAAATGGATTTGAATGTGGTGCAGATGAATATATAGCAAAGCCTTTCAGTCCTAAGATTCTTACAGCAAGAGTTGATGCACTTATTAGAAGAAGTTACAGCATTGATAGCAGTGAGGTGACAGATGTAGGTGGAATTATTATTGATAAAGCCGCACATATTGTTAAGATTGACGGACAGGAGATTGATTTAAGTTTTAAGGAATTTGAACTGCTTACATATTTTGTTGATAATAAAGGTCTTGCATTATCAAGGGAGAAGATACTTAATAACGTATGGAATTATGACTATTTTGGAGATGCTAGAACAATAGATACCCACGTTAAGAAGCTTAGAAAGAAGCTAGGAGATAAGGGTGATTATATTAAGACTATATGGGGAATGGGATACAAGTTTGAAATTTAACTTAGTATTAGCTGAGGAATACCAAGATGAATAAACATTCGATTAAATTTAAAATAACGCTGCTGATTGGTGGAATGATATGTGTTCTTATAGTTCTTCTTCTTGTATTTAATATAATATTTTCAGAAAAGTTCTATATGGAAGATAAACAGCAGGAGATGTTGAACGCATATAGTTCAGTAAATGATGCGTGTATACAATATTCAGATGATAGTATTTCAGAAACAGATTTACGGAATAATCTTGAACAGATATCGACCTCTAAGGGCATATCTATGATTATAGTAAATAGTGACTGGACGACTTTTTATGTAAGCACTCACGGAGATGAGATGCTTCTGGAAAGATTGAAAAAGAGTATATTTAACAATGACATTTTCCAGAATATACCATCTAAGAGTAATAGTGATTCATCTAACACAGACGGAAGCACTGATAATAATGGTACTTCTTCTGATAGCAGGAATGGCCAGAACAGCGGAAGTGTCACAGATGATAATAATATGAAAAATGATTTTGGTGATTTGTCAGATAGTGATAAGTCAGCATTATTTGGTGGTAATTCTGATAACAATGGTGATAAGAAGACACCTCCGGAAAAGATTATCGATATGTCAGGCAACGGAGCTAACGAGGTCAGGGAGATTATACTTGAGAATGATAAATATACAGTTCAGGAAGTATATGACAGTCGTCTGTTAGATGACTATATCGAATTATGGGGAACATTGGATAATGGTGATTTTATTCTTATAAGGACTCCTATACAGAGTGTCAAAGATAACGTGCACATTTCTAATACGCTTATAACTTATGTTGGTATAGGAACACTTCTTATAGGTGTTGTTGCGGCATTTGTGTTATCCTCATATATCTCACGTCCTATAAAGCAGCTTTCTGATATAGCAGAGAGAATGTCTAACCTTGATTTTGAGGCACATTATGAGGGTGATGATAAAGGTGAGATAGGACTTTTGGGAGATAGTATGAATAATATGTCCCATAAGCTTGAGGAGAATATTTCACAGCTTAAGGCTGCCAACCTTGAACTCCAAAGAGATATTGATAAGAAGGAAAAGCTTGAGCAGATGAGAACAGATTTCTTATCAAATGTATCACACGAATTAAAAACACCTATAGCACTTATTCAGGGCTATGCAGAGGGGCTTAAGGAAGGCATTACAGATGATCCGGAGAGTATGGATTTCTACTGTGATGTTATTATAGATGAAGCCAACAAGATGAATAATATGGTGAAGAGACTTCTTACGCTTAACCAGATTGAATTTGGTGAAGATGAGCTTGTTATGGAAAGATTCGATATTAATGAGCTTGTAAAGTCAGTAGCCGCCGCTAATGAATTAAGGGCTTCACAGAAGGAACTAACAATACAGACATTTATGAGTGAAGAACCTCTTTATGTATGGGCAGATGAATATAAGGTTGAAGAGGTGATAACTAATTATATCTCTAATGCAATTAATCACTGCTGTAATGAGAACATCATTAAAGTGAATGTTGAACAGATTGATAAAGATAATGTAAGGGTTACTGTATACAATTCTGGAAAGAATATACCCGAGGAGGATATTGAACATATATGGGAGAAGTTCTATAAGGTAGATAAAGCCAGAACAAGAGAGTATGGCGGTAACGGAATAGGGCTTTCAATTGTTAAGGCGATTGTTGAATCTATGGGCAAGCAATGCGGTGTGAGAAATGTTTCTGATGGAGTTGAGTTCTGGTTTGACCTTGATTGCAAATTATGATAGAATTCATATAGTTGAATTGAATTGTGGTGCGTATTAGAGGAACGCAGGAATGGAGATTATATGAAGAAGATAGCTATAGCTGTCTTGTCAGCAGTATGTGTATTTGCGCTGGCAGGTTGTGCTGATGATGTAACAATGGACAATGAACAGAATGATATTGTAGCTGAATACATAGCAGGTACTCTGCTTAGACATTCCTATGCTAATGAATGGAAGTATTCTAAGCTTAGTAATCCAACATTTAATAAGTCAGGACAGAGTACAACAACTACTGGAAAGAATAATACTACTGGTACAACAGCAGCTAACAAGCAGACAACAACAGCCGTGGGACAGACAGGTACGACAAGTACAACAGGAACAACTCAGGCAGGTATTAAGGCGGCAAGCATTACTGAAGCCTTAGGTCTTAGTGGTGTTACTGTTAGCTATAAGAAGGTATCGGTAGGTAACAGATATCCAACAGATGCATATGCTGTATGTGTTCCGGCAGATAGCGGCTGTAAGGTAGTAGCAGTTGAGTTTACAATTAAGAATACAGGTTCAGCGGTATATAATGCAACAACTAAGTCAGCTAATGTCACAATGAAGCTTAGTGCAGGAAGTGGCACTTACACACAGTATAAGTCAATGTTAAAGAATGATATATGTAATCTTGATAAGGTTACAATCAATGCAGGAGAGGAATATACAGCGGCAGCAGTATTTCAGGTTTCAACAACAGATGCCGGAGCTTCTGGTATGAAGCTTGAAGTGTTATCTGGAACACAGCAGGTAGAAACAATTAATTTACAGTAATATAAAAAGTATCGGAGAGGTCAGATCCTGTCCGATACTTTTTTCATTTTATCTGAAATCTTTTCCTAATACATTTTCTTTAGTATACATAGCAGCTTCATCTGCTGTCAGGATATGTGCAAATGAAGCTCTTTCATTAGGCTTGTAGCCCTCACCATATCCGTTGTATTCAGCGTAAAATGCTGTTTCGTGTGATTCAGGCTTATTCCAGTCATGAAAACCTGAGCCAGCAATCTGAGAGGAATATTCACAGTTTATTAATACGGTCTTTGCGTGTATTCTCCAAGGCCTGCTTAAATAACAAGTTCCATCTGGACAGTTGCCAGTGAAATTACAATTTTCAAATACATAGCCATATTTCTGGTCTTCATATGTAGAAGGTGCGGTATAATAACTGTTGATTTCCTTATTGCGGTTTAAGGCATATAATGTACAATTCTTAAAATATGCAGTAGCACTTCCGAAGATGAAATCAATCTCACCGCTTATAAAGCAGTCTTCATATAATTGTCTTGAGAGAATTCTTGGTGCGAATTCTGTAGGACCTGTAAATCCGCCCGGCTGTTTTTCTTTAAGAGGGAGAGGACCGGTAAAGAGTGTGTCCTGATGACCAAGTAGTTTGCAGTTCTTGAAAGTAATATTATCCCCTTCCGCATATACAGCGATAGCTTGTCCAACCTCAGTACCAAAGCCTGATGAATTCACGAAGGTAATATTATAGGCGTGGAAGTTATTGGCGTGTACAAAGAAAGTATAAGACCTGAAGGTACCACGTTTGGTGTTATCAGGCATAGTCATTAATGCGTAATAGTCTTTGGTTATAATTACGTTATCCATAGACTCACCAATAAGAGTTATATTATTGTGTGTAATCTCAACACGCTCGTTATAAGTACCATTTTTAATAAAAATTGTCTCTGATACTGTTGAGCTGCTTATAGCATCAACAGCTTCCTGAATAGATGTATAGTCACCTGTATTATCTTTTGAAACAGTAATCATATAAGCCTCCATAAATTTTATTAGGTTTACATCTGATGAAATATAGTAAATGCAAAACCTATGTGCTATTATATCATTTTTTTCTTAAGTTAAAATGCTTTTATAGACATAAATATAAAAAAATTGTATACTGATTGATAAAATAAAAAGGTGTATTAAAGGATAAGTGTAAAATGATTAGAATAGTTGAAGATGTAAAAGATGTAAATATATATTTGGGACTGCGTGATAAAGTGGGCTGGATAAAACTTACAAAAGCTCAGGCACAGGAAGCACTTAATAACAGCGTGAAAGTGTTTACTGTATTTGATGATGACAAGCCTATAGGAATGGGAAGGGTTGTTGGAGATAAGGCAGTTATAAGCTATATTCAGGATTTGATAGTGATACCGGAATATCAGGGGAAGCATATCGGAAGTGAACTTATAGAACATATTATAGCGTATGTTAAGTCTATAACAATGGAGGACTCAAGAATGATGTTATGTCTTATGTGTGCCAAGGGACGTGAGATATTCTATGAAAAGCATAATTTTATTGCAAGACCGACAGAGGCGTTAGGACCGGGAATGATTCAGTATATATATTCAGAACAATAAAGCTTGACAATACATAAAAACAATTGTAAACTAAACTGGAATTGAGGTTAACAATCAACCTTAAATCTTTTATGAGGAAGGTAAAGACAAGTGAAAGAGAAGAAGTTTACAGTTTATCAGTTATGTTTTATGGCACTTATGGCGGCAGTTACATGCATATTAGCACCATTATCAATACCTATAGGGCCTATTCCAATATCACTTACTAATCTTGTGGTATATTTTACAGTATATGTGATTGGCCTTAAAGCAGGAACATGCAGTTATTGTTTATATGTGTTATTAGGAGTTGTTGGTCTTCCTGTATTTTCAGGATATGTAGGAGGTCCAGCTAAGATTGCAGGACCAACAGGTGGATATATTGTTGGATTTGTGTTGATGGCACTTATAGGTGGATATGTAATTGAGAAGACTAATCGTAATATGGTTCTTGTTATAATTGCGTGGATAGTTGGAACAATGGTTGATTACGCATTAGGAACAGCATGGTTTGCCTATGTACAGCATTGTACAGTGGGTTACGCACTTAAGGTATGTGTGTATCCATTTATTGTATTTGATCTTATTAAGATAGTAGCAGCTACATTTCTCGGAAAGGCGGTGCGATATGCACTTGTTAAAGCAGGGTTATTATCTAATGATAAGGTAGTAAGCGGGGTAACAGCATAATTTGTTATATATACAGACAACTAATAAAAAGCAGCTTTTCTACAGATAGGAAAGCTGCTTTTTATTAGCGATAAAGATGTGCTGATGTACACATCAATATCCGTATTAATAAATTAAATTGATTGATAATAATCCTGTAGAGCTTATTAAATTAAGCAAGTAAAGTCTTAACGTATTCAGCAATCTTTTCGTCCTTGCAGTTAGCAAAGAAGAGTTCCTGGAACTTTTCTCCAGCTACAGCACCCTTAACAAGATCCTGGTCAAGGTTCTTAAGAACACTGATTAAATCCTGATTAAGAGTAACCTTTCTTACTTCATCAAGAATCTTCTTATTTCTCTGTTCTGGAACAACTCTTTCCTTAGGATAACCACCACCTGGTTCGCCTTCAAATAACTTTTCAAAAATGTATGTAAGGTTTAATTCAGCACCCCAGCCAAATCCCTTAGCGAATGGAAGAGCGATTGCATTACCATCGTTAATCTGCATAAACATATATGCATCTGAAGGGTCAACAACGTGTCCACAAAGAACATTAGGGAATGAGTTAAGTGCAAGCATAGCACCTTCACCAGTACCACAGCCTGTTACTACAAAATCACAAGCACCTGAGTTAAGAAGGATAGCAGCTAATATACCATTCTGTACATATGTAAGCTGAGCTTTGTCATCAGCAGAATACATACCATAGTTGTCTACTGTATGTCCCTTGCTTTCAGCTACTTTCTTAAGATTAGAGTAAATTAAATCATTCTTTGCAGCCTGACTGTTTTCGTTAATTAAAGCGATTCTCATTATTAAAAACCTCATCTTTCCTGATATTATTCCGATTATTACGGATATATTAAATATACTGAAATATATAATATTTGTCAAATTGATAAAATAGCAGATATATGTTAAAATCCCTTAGTGGAAAAGGAGAATGTGTTATGGCAGTTAATAATAAAGATGCTAAAGCAACATTTATGGAAGCTTTAGACGGACTTAAAGAATACGCAAAGGTTAATGGAAATATAGTTACCAAGGACGATGTTAAGAGTTATTTTAACGGACTTGAATTAGATGATAACAGATACTCAATGATAATGGGTTATCTTATGGCTAATAATATTACAATAAATGGAGTAGATGGAGCAGACAATGAATTCCTCCATATGCTTGAAAGTACTAAAAATGATGCTGTAAATAATGATGATAATGGAATAGCACAGGAAGATACTTCATATACTGAAACAGACGACGGAATTATTAAAAAGATAAATGTTACAGAGGAAGAGGTTAATAATCTGCCAGAAAAAGAAGCTGTTATGGCGGCTCAGATGATAGCAGATAATATGGACTATTCCGAAGATGATATATATCTTGAAAGATACCAGAAGGAGCTTGAACAGATACAGCCAGTATCAGATACTACAAGAGCTTACCTTTTAATTAATATCGTTGAAGATAATGATAAAGAGTCTTTAAAGCTTTTGTCTGAGTCATATCTTGGAAAAATTGTAGGCTGGGTTGAACCTTTCAGGTGCAGGGGAGTGCTTGCGGCAGACCTTGTTCAGGAGAGTAATCTTTCAATGATGGCTTATATAGGACAGAGGCAGTGGCTTAATAATTACGAATGGAAAGATAAGATAAAAGAAGGAACTACAGAAGATTTAATTCAGGTGCTTAATGAGATTGACAAGGAAGTTAAGTATCAGGCAGAAGAAAGTATGCGTATGCTGATTGACGAACAGATGGACAGCAATAAGATATCTGGAAAGGTTCTTAATAAAGTTAATTATGTCAATGACTGGGCAGTAAGATTAAAAGAAGAACTTGGAAGAAAGCCGTCAGTTAAGGAAGTCGCAGAGCGTATGGGTGTATCTGAGGATATTGTAAGGGAAGCTGTATCATTATCTGCAGAGGCAATTGAAGACATAAGCGATGCCAAGACTAATAAAGATAATGATAAGTAAAATGGTAATTAAGTAATGTAATTATACATATAATAAAATGGTAAATAATTAATTATGATAAGCAGTATATTATAAAAGTAATTAATTAAGATAGGTAATAAATATTAGAATTTTTTAATTAAAATTACATATATTATATTGTATCTAAGAGATTTATGTAGTAGAATAATTATAGTTGATAAGAAGAACAATTTAATAATTCCTGGGGCGTGCGAGAACCTCACTTATTTTGATCCTACATTTCATCGACGGGATTCCTATATCTCCATTCTAATGTCGGGCCTCCTCTGAGTGGATGGCAGCGGTCTGGATGCGGTAACCCACCTAGCATTGCTAGGAGTCGAAAACGTGGGGAACGGCGCTTTGGGATAATTGTGATAAGTTACTATGAAGACAATTTTGTTTTCATAGTTTTTTTATTTAACAGGAAATTCCATCATAATTTCCTGTTAAATAAAAAGCCCTCAGCGCAGATTCACACTTACACAAAGATGTAGTCTGCCGCAGATGACCGCATTCAGTACAGGAATGTGCTTTGCACATTCTTCTTTATGTAGTAATAATCAGTGACTTTCAAGAATATATATAATTGATGCTGTACAGGCATAATATATTTGAGAGGTTAGGTTGATATGGTAAAGACCGTAATAATCAGAAAACGGACAATATTTATATATGGATTATTAGTACTGGTACTGGCAATAGGTGTTGTTGTGCTGGAAACATTTATTAATAAATCCAATAATGATGAATACATAACTTATGCACAGGCGGCAAAGATGATTGCTTATGCTAATGTAGATGATACGCAGGCATTTGAAACAGGAGAAGTGTGGTACAAGCCATATATTGAATATGTCAATATCAATGGATATATGCAGTGTGAAGAGCCTGACGATTATATTATGATGAAAGATGTATACATACTTTCAAAGAAACTTAATGCAGGTGATACAACATTTGAGAGCATTGGAATACAATCACTTAGCCAGTTAAACAATAATAACAGAGTTGTGACTAAGCAGGAATTTATAGATTATTACATATTGCTTCTGCCGTATTGCAGTAGCGGGCAGGAGGTTGAGAGAGTTGAACTTGGAATTGCTGGAACACCTGCGGAGCTTAATGTTAGTGAGTGGGAAATGTATACAACTAAGGGAAAGTATATATTTGACGGAATAATTGCAACACCTTATATAGACAGGCAGGTATTGGCAATAGTAAGGGATAACCGTTTATTGTGTATTGAAAGAAAAATATCTGACGAGGTTGATTACAGTAATGTGTGGCTTAAATATGACAATAACGGAATGTTATATGTGAATTTCTATGGAGTTGAGAAAAAGCTTAAGATAGGCAGGGTTAATGATGACATAGATAATACGCTTGCTGACATTCATCTGAGTAAGGGAAAGGTGAAGAATATATCTGTCAAAAAGGATATTATCAAAGGAAAAGTCCTCTCTGTAACTAATGAATATGTAGAGATAGATGGGTATGGAAAAGTTCCGTTAGATGAACAATTTATAATATATGATAATGTATCAGATGTGAAAACGCATAATTATGATGAGATTATAGTCGGTTATTCACTCCAGCGTTTTATAGTTGCTAATGGAAAGGTATGTGGGGCAATTATTGGCGAAGAATTAAAGCATGATAATATAAGGGTTATGTTAAAGACAACAGGTTACAAGGATTTATTTCATAACAGTGTGTCGCTGTCATCAGATAGTATAATACATATAACCTGTGCAGATGTACAATGGGATATTGCGGCAGGTGAAAGCTTTGATATAGACAGCAATGATGAAAGATTAGCCACGGGGCGTATTGTGCTTAGTACTGATGATGGAAGCATAACGATTAATTCTATTAAGAGAAGTCAGGGAAATCCGTCCTATAAGGGTAATATAGAGCTTGCCTTATATGATGAGGGTATTGCGGTGATTAATGAAATTGATATCGAAGATTATTTAAAAAAAGTTGTGCCTAGCGAAATGCCTGTGTCATTTGGCGTTAATGCCTTAAAATGTCAGGCTGTATGTGCAAGAAGCTATGCATATACACAGCTTACGAATAATTATTACAGTGAGTATGGTGCACACATAGATGATAGTGTGTCGTTTCAGGTATACAATAATACATATGACAGTGCAGAGGCTGATGAGGCGGTTATTGCTACGGCTGGAATGGTCGCTGTATACAATGGTGAACTTGTAAAGACTTATTATTATTCGACTTCCTGCGGTTATACAGCTGATGTGTGTGCGTGGGGGAGTGATGAGGATAATTATCCGCAATATGCTTCTGTAAGGGCAGGAACATCTGATTATAATGCTGATATTAAGTCGGAAAAGACATTTGAGCAGTTTATAACGGCCAAAGATAGCAGTGATTATGACAGTGAAGCAGATATGTACCGTTGGAAGACCGTCATAGGTATAAGTGAGCTTATGGCACATTTTAATTCACTTATAGGAAGTTATTTAAGAAAGAACGGCTCGGTATATATATTAGAAAATGGAGAGCCGTCCGATAAAGTGGTTAATGATATAGGAAATATTGCAAGCATTAAAGTGATAGAACGTGGCTGTGGCGGAGTTGTAGCTGCACTTATGGTAGAAGGCAGTAAGGAAACCTGTATTGTCAAAGGAGAAAATGCAGTAAGAAGCCTTATGGGTAATAATAAATGTGCAATAATAACTCAGAGCAGGGAGATATATAATGATATTCTTCCGAGTGCTTTCTGTATATTCAAACCAGTATATGATAATGGCACGCTTATATCATACGAAATAACAGGCGGCGGCTACGGACACGGAATTGGAATGAGCCAGAATGCGGTTAAGAAAATGTCAGAAACTATGGATTATACAGATATTTTAAAATTCTTCTATAACAATATAGAGATTAAGAATATAAATGATTAGTGCTTGTAAAATGGATTAAAATAATCTGATAGAGATATAAAAATAGGACTGTTGCAGTGATGCTCCCGTTGTATAACGGAAGGGCATTCAATGTGACAGTCCCGTTTGCTTACTATTTGTACTTATAAGTATGTCGATATTGCTGGTGTCTGTATATCCATTTATTTCAATAATAAATATAGCTTTATTGTTTAGCAGCATTGACGACTACTTTCTTAGCTTTTTTTGAATGCTTTGAAATACGCCAAGGTCTTAGTATATTCTTCTCGATAAGGGAATTGAACTCAGCACCGAGAAATAATATAAGAATACATATATACATCCATATAAGAAGAAGCATAAAAGTTGTAAGACTTCCATAAGTATATGAGTAGTGTGTCATATATGTAATGTATAATGAGTAAAGTTCAGAGAACAGATACCATCCAATACTTGCAAGAAAAGCACCTGGAATTTCTTCTAAAGGACGTTTTTTAATTGTAGGTATGAACGAATACATTACAGTGAAGAATATTGTAAGCAGAGTAGGAACAAGAAATAACCTGTTGCTGAATATTGCGTTAATAATTGTAATATCAATTGAAAATGCACTAAGATGTCGTTCAATAAATGCTGAAAGGTGTTCGCCAAATACGATTATGACAAGGCTTGTTGCAATTGATAATAGCAGTATTAAAGCATATATGCTTGAAAATAATCTCTGTATTAGCCAGCTTCTTTTAAGCTCGTAATTGTTAATACGGTTAAGGCAGGTCTTTATTGTCATAAAGCCTTTGCCAGCTGACCATATTAAGCCGATAGCAGTTACCGACAGAATTGTTATTGATGAAGAATTCTCAATATCAACTATTATGTTTAGTAACAGACCGTGGAATTCTGTAGGAATTATATTCTCAAAAAGATTCATAAGGTCGGTTGAAGTTACTGGGAAATAATGTATTATGCTTATTAGTGCAAGGACGAATGGCATAAAGCTTAAAAGCAGATAGTAGCAGGTCTGTGCTGCATATTCAGTAAGCCGGTCTTTGGTGATTTTGTTGTAAGCTTCCTGACAGGTGAAAATCACACGGGCAATTTTCATGCTGTTTCTCCTCTCTAAAAATTTTAATAAAATATTTGAAAAAACCTCGGTATATACAGTGTTTTTGTAAGTTACAAGTTTGTGCTTGCCACAAACTTGATATTTG
>ULMD01016258.1_pt1 | contig 30668 bp, 25 predicted proteins | sample 1951561 | NCBI WGS metagenome assembly ULMD01 (sample SAMEA4835541, study PRJEB28245) | human gut metagenome | biome: gut microbiome; material: fecal sample | place: Denmark | collected 2008
CTATATTTGAAAACAGGATTTAAGTGTAAAACCTGAATCCTGTAGTTTTCTATTTACACAAAATCATGGACAATGCCTCATACACTACCAATTCCGCTTGATTTACTTCAAACTACAACATATGATATCTACAAAAAGGCATTACTTTACACATAACTAAAGTAGCACTGTAAAGACGTATAAAGCACATTTACACTTCTCCTGAATTAAACCTGTTACATTTAATCCCTTTGAACACAGAGATACAGAACTTTTCTCCCCAGTTACACTTATTTCTTTCTCTTATACCGTCGTGTCTCTATGTTTAATCCTTCGTTTTAAATAAAAGTAGAATCAATCAATAAAAATATTTGTCCAAACGCTTCTTTTCTTTATTTTTTTTTTAATTTTGTAATGTTTTCCACTCTAATACTTTACTTTATAGAGTAGTTGAAGTAGAAACAGGCATATATTTAAGAAAGACGTCTATTTTATGCATTGTCTTTGATGTATCAAAACTTTGCGAACTTCGAACTCAGCCAAAAGCAAAGCAGCTGTATATGTCTACAAGATATGTTTATACCAATTTCGTATCTTTAGTAAAAGATGCGAAAATAGTTAGATATTGATGTGGACTTTTAGTGTTGCTTATTCCAACTGAGTGAACAATGCAAGACTGTGATACGAGGGACAGCGACAAGTACAGATTCCTGCGCCTCTTCTTTATTATATGAGTTACACTTATATCTAATTTATGAATCGTCCGATCTGGGAATTTGTCGGCAAAATATCTTTTTGACACTATGATGCGGATATGCAAATTAGTAAATTATTTCTTTATCACAACAGTATTAGCAGTAGGTTTTACTATGCTATATAGTTGTAATGGCATAGGCAGCAAAAGCTGTCCCCGCTGTAAAACATTCAAGACGGAACCAATCCGTAATGCTTCAAACGTTCAAAAGCCTATTGTAAATGTGTATATGGAAAACTCCGGTAGCATGTTTGGATACGTCAACGGGCTAACCGAGTTTGAAGAATCCGTATATAGCTACTTGTCTGATATTTGTTTAAACTGCACTGATTCGATGAATTTATTCTACATTAACAGTAGAATTATTCCACTAAAGCAGGATCTCAGCCAAACCGCTCGCATCAAAGATTTTATAAAGAAGTTATCTCCCAATCATTTTGTAAATGCCGGTGGTTCTTTAGGCACAACAGACATTTCAGAAATGATGACCTCTATTCTGAACAAGACGGATGACAAAACGGTTTCTATCTTCATTTCCGATTGTATTTTTTCTCCAGGAAGAGGCGTAGACGCTTCTACCTATCTTGTAAACCAGCAGATTGGTATTAAAGTAGCTTTTGCCGATAAATTGAAACAGGATAACGACTTCTGTGTAAAAGCATATCAATTGAAAGGAAAATTTAAAGGCAACTACTTTAATCGATTAAACCAAGCGACTGTAATCAACGACGTTCGTCCTTTCTATATGGTGTTGATGGGACGTGAGAAACTAATAAACAATATCACAAAGAAAGTGTCCGAAGAAAAAATCAAAGGTAGAGGAGTTGAACATTCCTTTGCCATCAGCAATACAGTGCATAAGGTTGGCTATGAAATTACCAATACCTATAGAATCGGTACGTTCAAAAAGTGCATGAAAAGTCCCAAATATCACATAATCAATGCCCAAAAAGCAGATAAAGGGAAAAATCAAGGAAAATTCATGTTTACTATAGGAACTGACTTTTCGGGTTTACCGATTGCAAATGACTATTTGCTCGATCCAGAAAATTATACACTAAGTTCCAAAGATTACGAATTAAGCGTCTCCACTCCCAAAGAAAAAGGAAAGTATTCTCATCTGCTAAGCCTTACATTGAGCCCCAAAATACCAAAACCCGGAAAATACGATTTAAAGATAGCATTGAAAAAACAATTGTCATCATGGATCATTCAATGCAACGACGAGGAGGGATTGAACATCAGACAAGGAAATGCCATGCAACAAACCTATGGTTTAAAATTTCTCTTTGAAGGCATATACGAAGCCTTCACCAACGACGGCAACAGCGACTTCGCAGAAATAAAAGTATTTATCAACTAACATTTATAAATTATGGATTTTATAGGTCGTATTTATTGCTTTCTCGAATCTCTATTCGGAGAGCAACTGGGTGAATATCTTTGGGGGTATAATTGCGAGACAGATGATTATACCAATCCGCTTCTCTTTCCACGTATTGCTTTGTGGACACTTGCAATCTCACTGTTGATTGGGGTGCTATACTATTATATAATAAATAACACCCGTTTCAATCGTTGGTGGAGTTGGCTGATTACGCTATTTTCTAATAGCTTGATCTGCTTTGTCTTTACTTATTGGTGGATAAAGGAAGACTATCTGAACAACCTTATTGGCGATTGCTTGCTCTATCTAAGAGACGACTCCGGCAACATTATCGAACATTATATAACCGAGAGCAACTTTTGGGGATTCAGCCTTGCCAATGCAATCATATCGCTTTTCGTATTTTTCATACTATCCATGATACTGAAATGGGGAAGCAGAAGTTGTAGACAATCACCTTTCTAAATAAAACTATAAGTATGGGTAAAATATATATTTTCGGAATCGGTGGTACCGGTTCGCGAGTTATCAAATCATTGACCATGTTATTAGCTGCCGGAGTAAAAATGAACTCCGATGCCATAGTTCCTATTATCATAGATCCTGACGTCGCAGCCGCTGACCTAACACGTACAGTGGACGTAATGCATACCTATAATAATATACGTGGAAAATTAACTTTCACCAGCGACACTCAATGCAACTTCTTTAGCACCGAAATACAAGAATTGCTTCCAGGATTTAGGATGAACTTGGAAAATACCCAAAACCAACTATTCAAAGACTATATCCAACTAAACACTATGGATAGAGCAAACTATGCATTTACAAAAATGCTGTTCTCGGACAGCAACCTAAATGCAGATATGGAAGTGGGGTTTAAAGGAAATCCCAATATAGGAAGTGTAGTGTTAAATCGCTTTGCACAATCATCTCAATTTCTTAAATTCACTTCCGACTTTCAAGAGGGTGACAGGATATTTATTATTAGCTCAATATTTGGTGGAACGGGTGCCAGTGGCTTCCCTGTACTGTTAAAGAATCTGCGCACATTGTACACGATGAAGGACAAACTTCCCAATGCCATGCTCATTCAAGACAGCGTAATAGGAGCCATTACTGTATTGCCTTATTTCGGTATAGAGCCAAATGAAGAAAGTGCCATTGATGAAGCCACATTTATCTCAAAAACAAAGGCTGCATTGGCCTACTACAATCAAAATATGAGCACAATCGATGCTTTATACTATTTGGGAGACAATATTCTGAGTAAGTACGAAAATAATGAAGGTGGTGAATATCAAAAGAACGACACCCATTTAATGGAACTTGCCGCAGCCTTGGCTATCATTGATTTTGACAGAGAATTCGACGAAAGAAACAACCCGGCTACTTACCGAGAATTTGGAGTGAAACAAGTCAGCGACAATCTGATATTTCCCGATTTGTGCGACACAACTTATGACATCATCGCTAAACCGCTAACTCAATTCACCTTGTTCTGCAAATTCATACACGAGCAGTTGATTAACTCCATCCAAAGCAAACAACCTTGGACATCTCGCTTTGAAGGAAAAAAATGGTTTGCAGACCGCTACATAAAAAATTATATAAACAAAATCAGACAAGAGTATATGGATTGGCTGACAGAAATGGGAAAGAACAAACGCGGATTCGCACCTTTCGAATTAGGTGTAAACAGAAATGCAGTGTTCAACCTTGTTAATGGCTGCGAAACCAAAAGGGTATTACTGAATACGAACTCAAATTATGCCCTGTTCGATGATTATTTAAACAAGAGAGAGAAGAAATTCAAAGAAGGGTTATCTTTAGAACAACGTTTTATAGAGTTGTTCTATGTAACAACCGATGAACTTATTAAAGATAAAATCAGATTGTAATATGGCACACGTTTTTCGTTTATATACAGCCGGTGGCAATGATAATATTGAAGGCTGGTCCAATTCCAACGGATATGGAACAAGAGCAATTAGCAGTATAAGTGATCCGGAAGGTGCAACTTGCAAAAGAGAAATAACATCCATTCCAAGTCCTTTTGCACGCATAGACCTAATGAAAAATGCTTTTAGACAAGTCGTAGAAAGTAATGATTTAGACAATCAAGTAACGATTTATCATAAATTGGTATCTGATTGCTTCGATGTAGCAGAGATCTTTTTCAACATTGAAAAGCTACGAGACAAGTTTGATATCATCACATGGAACAAACAAGACTCTCTCTCCCAACTCCTAAATAGTAAAATTACCGCACACAGACAGTTAGGAGAAACGCTGAGCATGTATTTGGATCAAGATGCAAAAACGTATAATTTTGATTTACTTCAAAATATATACTTGTTGAACTACAAAGGCCCTAATGCCCCCACTCAAATGAATATCATTGGTGCCACTTCTCCGGCAACTCTATTCTTTACATCAGCCAACGATTTAAGCTACGTAACTCACAACATACGTTTTGGCAACGACAGACCTTTTGACTCAGATTTCCAACCACTCTACAAGCGCGACTCCCAATTCATTCTATACTGGTTTGGATTAAAAAATTATTGGAATCAACTGCAAGACAGCACAGAACGATCTTTCTCAAGCCTATTCAAAGAGGTGGACGACTATTTAGAATTGACATACAGCCAACTATCCCAAGAACAAAAAGATTTGATAAACCAAATGTCAAAAGCTGAAATAGACAAATACGCTTCCATTCCAATTACTAATAGAGCCGATGTAGTAGAAGTATTGGGTTGTGAACTGAAATGCCTCAATGTGAACAGTGCATTCAAAACAGACTTCACCATAGACAGCGATTTCACGATTGATGATAAGAAGCCGTTGGTACTTCCCGTTGATAACTTTCGAAAACCGTTGATCTATACTCAAGACCCTTGGGACAGCAAAATAATAGTACCAATTCACGACAAAGCTCCGCTTAATAAACGCAAATTGCCTGCTGACGGACGCACATATCCATATCTGACAATGGGCGACTTTTTAGAAGACACCATTATTTGCAATAACTATCCACTGAACTCCACATATTTCTACAACGGCGGCGACAAGCAATGTGAAGATGATGGATACAGTTATTTGCTGCCTATAAAAAAAGAATATTTTCAATACTTCACAATAGAAGATCTCAAAAAATATCTTCGAATGGAAAGATGCGATGTCATAGAGGACAAAGCAGTAAAAGTAACACTTGAAATTCCCATAAAAAATCAGAATGGACAAGTAAACTTCATTACTTACGAACGTTTCTATTACGAAGCACTCACCAGCACTCCAAACGAGAGAAACGGTCGTGTGATAGTGAAAGATTTTGCTCTGCACATTTTCCCGTTCTTAAAAGTTAAGAATAACATTATGGCAGATTATCGTATAAATGTTGTAGACTTTGAGGATGATGACACCTATACGCTATCCTTCGGAAGTGGCAAAGATGTCTGCAATGCAGAAAGTTGCCTGAAACGAAATAAAACAGAAGAAGGAGATGCCATCGCAAGCGGATTTGGAGTATTCTCGCCACAGACATTTGTCTTTAAACAAACATTCTCTTATATAGTATTCGATGTGGAGGGAATAGAAAACATCATTATTCCAGAGTTCCAAGGAAAAGCAGGAGCAAACTCATTTGAGTTTGCCATCGATTTCGGAACATCAAATACCCATATTGAATGCAGAATGGATGGTGGGAAAATAGAACCATTTACCATCAGCAAAACCGAATGCTTAATCCAACCTATGAATATAGGCTATGGTAACGACTTCGACAATGTAATTATGGCCGATTTCCTTCCGAGCACCATCGGCGGAAACTTCAAGTTTCCTACCCGTACAGTTCTCTCCGAAAAAGCAGGCCTCGACTGGATAGGTTCAACCATAACCCCCATGGCCGAAGCCAACTTGCCTTTTGTTTTTGAAACTATGCTACTTCCACGTTACAACAAATCGCATGTCGATTTAAAATGGTCCAGTAAAGACGAAAGTAAATCACGAATTCGCTCCTACTTCGAAAACCTTATCATACTGATGCGAAACAAGGTTCTGACAAATGGAGGCGACTTAGCTTCAACTAAAATAGTATGGTTCTACCCGGCAAGTATGTCTTCAACCCGTGTAAAAGAAATCAGAGATACATGGAAAGAACTTTATGAACTCTATTTCAAGGGAGATAAGGACAAACAGATAATAACCATGTCAGAGTCTATAGTGCCCTACTACTATTATAAGAAAAACAGTAAAGCAACTACCAACGTAGTATCCGTCGACATAGGTGGGGGCACTTCAGATATTTTGATTGTAAAAGACGGCGAACCTCTCTATTTGTCATCTTGTCGATTTGCAGCCAATACAATATTCGATTGTCAGCCATGCCATAGCAATCCGTTCATAAATAAATACATTGATAAATTCCGCACCATTCTTGATACGCAAAATCTTGGCGAAATCATAGAACTGGCAGACAGCTTGATGGAAGATGGCAAACCAGCGTCGGATATTGTTATGCTTCTGTTTTCCTTAATGGGAAACAAAAATGTTATTGAGAAAAAAATAACTAATAAGGTGAACTACAATTCCATGTTGTTTTCTGACTCCAAGCTAAAGATACTATTCATCCTCTTTTATACGGCATTGATATACCACATTGCACGTATAATGAAATGGAAGTCCTTAGAATTCCCAAGACATCTGACATTCAGTGGAACTGGTTCCAAAATTCTTCAAATCTTGACAGATGTCAACGATAAAGACATTTTGGAAAAATACACTAAACTCATCTTTGAAGAGGTATATGGCACAGAATACAACCAAGATGGATTGGACATTTTAATCAATAGTAGCAATCCTAAAGAAGTGACTTGCAAAGGTGGATTAATAGAAATGAAGAGTATGAGTGTGGCTGATATTGAAGATATGAAACTTTGCCTATTGGGAACAACTGAAAACAATTTTGCTTCTTCATCTTTAAAATACTCTAATATTAATCAAGAATTGATAGGTGGAGTAGTAGAAGAGATTGAAGCATTTACCAACTTGTTTTATCGGTTAAATGAAAAGTTTTCTTTCCGCAAGAATTTCGGTGCGATGAAAACCGAAGAATTGGAAAGTTTAAAGCAGCACTTCACCCGCGATATTGCCAAATCTGTAAGAGACGGTATTAGCGAGAAGAACCTACAAGACGAAGTGGAAGAAACACTGTTCTTCTATCCAATTCGTGAAATACTGTGCGCTATTGGTGGTAATAAAATGATGTTGAACCCGGAAGAATAAAATATGTTCTAAAATGAGAAAGATACTAATGATACTGCTGCTGGCAATTGTCAGCAGCATAAGGTGCACATCTGTAGCTCAAGAAATCAATGACGATGATAAACAAAAAATCATCGACTATATCAATTGTATTTATACAGCCAAATATGTTTTGAAGGTTGACAAAACGACTCCTGAAAATAAAAAGACCATAAAAGAAAACAAGATAGACTCCGTTTCTATTGAAAATGCTTACAAATATGAAAAGCTGGACACTATTTTAAAAAATAAGGACCTTTCTCAGACTGCCAGGAACTTGACGAAAAAACTAAATGACAGAAATAAGCAAATTGAGGATAGTGACCTATTTGAGTTCACCGATAAAGTTGTAAACGTGGAATATTTCAAAGAATTTAGTTTAACAAAAGAGGATGAGTGTGAGTTAAGAAATTCTATCTTAAAATGGTATTTTTCAAAAGACCCAGAGAAAGTTGTTTATCAAGAGCAAGAATCCCAGTTCAACAGCCAGTCTCAAATTTCGAAAGAAGAAGAAATGCGTTTCGATTGGGGGTGGATTCCACTCGCATTTATCATTCTATATCTAATAGCAAAGTTCATTGGATTTATAAAAAATCGAAACTATGAAGATGATGAAGATCCACAATCCCATGATTCCTCATGGACTTCATATACAAATGGAGAAATCAGCAGGTTAAGGAGCATAAACGAAGAATTACAACAAAAAGTATTAAGATTAGAATACGCACTTAAAGAGTATAATAACAAAGAGGACACAGAAACAGCAATGCAAACCGAGACTAACAGCGTATTTGATAGTTCTGATTGCACAAGAAAAATGGACATAAGAACTAATCCTCGAGAAAACATGAATACAGATAATCCTCATGAAGAAACAGATACATATAGCTCGCATGAAGACACAAGTATTTCCACTCCTCCTTCATCTGTGATACCTACTAAGTATTATGCAGATGTAGACATAAGCAACAATTTTTTTGTGCGTACTTATGAAAAAGCTACAAAAAAGTCCGTATACGAAATAAATATTGATGAACAGACTTTTACTCTTATTAAAGACGAACAATTATATGAAGCAAAACTTTCTAAAGTTGGTAATTCGGGAATACTTAATGCCTGTGAAGTTATAGGTAACTACAAAAACGACAAGATCATTACCATAACTCCGGGAAAAGTCCAACAAGAAGAGAATGGCAAGTGGCGAATTATTAACAAGGCAGTAATCAATATAAAACAATGGAATCAAACGAATTGATGGGCTATGCTATTACTATAGTAATAGTGATTATATTGGTATATTTCCAATTTAAAATTTTCAGCAACAACCATAAGTTAATAAAGGATGTACAGAATCTGTTTCCTTCCAAAAAGAAACTATCTATTGTACAAACGACTACTTCTAAGGATAGAACTGAAGAAGGTATCGACAAAGCTGAATCTACCAGCGAAAGCATAAAAGTTTCTCAAATTATATTAAATGACTATAACAAGAAGCAGAGCACATTTCAAAACATTCTCAATTCAATCAACAACTACCTGTATAAGAACAAAGGTGCCGTCAGTGACTTTATGTTAATAAAGGATATCGTTGAGAGAAACTGTGATTCAAAAGAAGAGGAAATCAACACCCAAACACCAATACCATTATACATCGGCCTAATGGGCACTATGATTGGTATCATCATCGGCATCGGTCGTGTAGCGTTATTAGGTGGCGGCTTTTCGGCCTTCATCGATAATCCGCAGCAAGCCATCGGTGAGTTAATGGGCGGTGTAGCCATTGCCATGCTTGCAAGTTTAATGGGTATCATCCTGACTACATATTCATCTTTAGAATCTAAAACTTCAAAAACAAAGTTAGAAGCAGACAAAAATGAATTCTATTCTTGGATACAAGCCGAACTTCTGCCTGTTCTGTCGGGCAATATGAGCAACACTTTGCAACTCTTACAACAAAATTTAACATCATTCAATCATTCATTCTCTTTCAACATTGAAAGAATGGAGAATGCGCTAAAAGACATGAGTAGTTCGTTTGAAGACCAACTAAAAATTTTAGACCTCCTCAACAATTTGGATATAAAAAGAATGGCTACAGCCAATGTTACCATTCTTCAACAGTTTGAAAAAAGCACTGCTAATTTCCAACAATTCACAACCTATATGTCACAAACCTCTGCTTACCTTCAAGCCGTTCGCCAGTTAAACGACAAAGTAGGGCAATATTTAGAACAGACCTCAGCTTTGACTAATCTGTCCAATTACTTTCAAGAAGAAAACAGCTATTTTCAAACAAGGCGTTTAGAAGTTAATCAGGCAGTGGTAAAAGTAGACGATACGCTAAAGAAGTCTTTCCTAGCATTACAAGAAAATGCAGAACAAGGAATTAACAACTTAACCCACTTCCTCGTAGAACAACAAAATAAATTCAATTCCTACCTTCAAAATATAGATACACAGTACCAACACTGGTTAGCCGAACAGCGCAAAGCAATGGTAGAACGTATCGACAGCCAAGAAGAACAGTTCAAGGCAAAAGCCCAAAATATAGATGTTGTAATTGACGAGATTAGAGCATTTTCTTCCATCAAGGAAGGATTAACAAAGATGGAACAGCTCTTAAAAATTCAGAACGACAGATTAGCAGATATAGCCAAGTCATCTAATAACAAAGAAGTGGTTCTGACAATGCTAAATCAACAAAGCAGATTGGAACAAATGTTTTCTTCCTTAATGGAACAGTTTCAAAAGAAAAAACTTGAGCAAGAAGAAGATACGTCGTTTAATCAATATCAGTCAATAATACAAAAACAAAATGAACGAATAGAGCAATTGTGTACAGCCATCGAAAATATACCTTCTGCAAGCGGAACAGCTATCCCCCCCAAAAAAAGAAATATATTTAAGACTGTTGCCCTTTGGCTATTAGGAATTATGTTATTTTTGGCATCCGGAAGCATTTTATTTATGATGTCAATGTTGGTTATTGAATTCATTAAGAAATAACTACAATGAACAAAAAATCTTTTTTTTGGGCAAGCTATGCAGACTTGATGACAAGTCTATTTTTCATCATGCTTGTTCTATTCATCTTAACCACCGTTATGCTGAAAAGACAAGTAGATGAAATTGAAAGAATACAAGAGGCTACCGAAGAGCAAATGGAAAAGATTAAAGAAATAGAAAATGCTATCAATGAAATTGATACAACCTATTTTGAATATAATAATGAACATAAGAAGCACATTCTTAAAATAGATGTTTCGTTTAATGTCGGCAGTTCGAACATGGATAATATCCCCCTTGAAACGAGAACTAAATTACTTGATGCCGGTAATGCAATAAAAAAATTCATATCAGCTGCATCACAAAAGTATGGTGTAAAATATTTATTAATAATAGAAGGACAAGCATCCAAAGACTACTATCAAAGAAATTATGAACTAAGCTACGAACGTGCATTGGTACTGGTCAAGTACTGGACACAAAATAACTTATTTTTCGATAAGGAAGAGTGCGAACTCATTATTTCTGGTAGCGGCCAATCTGGAAGTTTACGCGTAGAACCTGATACGAAAGGAAATAGTGCAAACCAACGGTTTCTTATCCATATTATACCCAAGCCCGGTGTTATTGAACAAATAAAACTTAAGAACAATGAGAAATAGAATTGTATATATTGCAACATTAGCATTCATCATGTTATTCTCTTCTTGTGGAAATTCCGGAAGAAAGCATAAAAAAACAAAAGTTCAAACAAGCATCAAAGCCCCAAAAACTCAAAAAACAAAGACCAACATTGATGTAAAGCTGTCATCCAATACAGAAGCGATGTCTGGTGCAGAGATTTTTAAACGATACAACAGCGCTGTATTTATGGTTTTTACTTCTGACGGTTATAATGCCTTTCAAGGCTCAGGTTTCTTCATTTCTTCAAGTGGTATTGCTGTAAGCAACTATCATGTATTCAAAGGAACATCTATAGGCCTTGAAACCATAAAACTATCATCTGACGAAGAATTAAACATCCAAGAAGTGATTGCCAAAAGCGATAAGGACGATTTTATCATTTTCAAAGTGGCAAAAAAAAATAATCGGAGTTTCAACTATATTCCAATTACACAAAAAACATCATTTATAGGTGAAAAGGTATATGCCATAGGGAGTCCTCGAGGATTAGAAAACACATTTTCATCAGGAGAGATTTCTCAAAAAAGAGATAATAACATCATTCAAATTAGCGCACCTATCGACCATGGAAGTAGCGGAGGAGCACTAATCAACTCTTATGGAGAAGCAATCGGAATTACCTCCGGTGGAAGGGATGATTCTGTAGCAAATCTCAATTTTGCCATTGACATTAAAGTGATTCGAGAAGTTTTAAATAAACAACATTAACCCATCACAATCTTGAGAACAAAGCCTTACCATCAGGCAGAAAAGCCTAACGAAAAAAAATAGTAAATTATAATTATAGCGCATGTCCTACGAACGAAAGATCATTAACGACCCGGTGTTCGGGTTCATCAATATCCCGAAGGGGTTGCTGTACGACATCGTACGGCATCCTCTTTTGCAGCGTTTAAACCGCATCAAGCAACTGGGCTTGTCGTCTGTGGTTTATCCCGGTGCACAGCACACGCGCTTTCAACATTCGTTGGGGGCTTTCCATTTGACGAGCGAAGCTGTCCAGCAGCTCGCCAGCAAGGGAAACTTCATTTTTGATAGTGAAGCCGAAGCAGTACAGGCAGCCATTCTGATGCATGACATCGGACACGGTCCCTTCTCTCACGTACTGGAAGACACCATCGTACAGGGCGTATCTCACGAGGATATCTCCCTCATGCTGATGGAGCGTATCAACAAAGAAATGAACGGGCAACTCACACTTGCCATCCAGATATTCAAGGACGAATACCCCAAGAAGTTCCTGCACCAACTGGTCAGCGGACAACTCGACATGGACCGCATGGACTACCTTCGCCGCGACAGTTTCTATACCGGCGTAACGGAAGGTAACATCGGCTCGGCACGCATCATCAAGATGCTCGATGTGAAAGAAGACCATCTCGTGGTAGAATCCAAAGGCATCTATTCCATTGAGAACTTCCTCACAGCCCGCCGCTTGATGTACTGGCAGGTATATCTGCACAAAACGTCCGTGGCATACGAGAAAATGCTCATCAGCGCCTTGCTCCGTGCTAAAGAATTAGCAAGTAAAGGTGTAGAATTATTTGCTTCACCGGCATTGCGTTTTTTCCTTTACAATGACATCAACAAGGAAACTTTCTATAACAATCCGGAGTGCCTGGAGAACTTTATCCAACTGGATGACAATGACATATGGACCGCATTAAAGGTCTGGAGCACCCACAGTGACAAGGTTCTGTCCACGTTGAGCCTCGGTATGATCAACCGTAATATCTTTAAAGTGGAAATTTCTACCGAACCTATATGTGAAGAAAGAAAAAAAGAGTTAACTTTGCAAATCAGTCAGCAACTGGACATACCCCTCTCTGAAGCGAGCTATTTCGTCTCTACCCCCAGCATCGAGAAGAATATGTACGACCCGGCAGACGATAGTATTGATATCCTTTATAAAGACGGAAGTATCAAGAATATTGCTGAAGCATCGGACATGCTCAATATTTCCCTATTGTCCAAGAAGGTAAAAAAATACTATCTTTGCTACCAACGTTTGCATAGGTAAGTATAAAATATTCACCCAAGGACAAGGAAATATAAAAAAAAAGTCCGTTATTTGTGATTTGAAACCATCTAACAAGAATAAGACAATGGAGTTCTCTGCTAAACAAATTGCAACATTTATCCAAGGAGAAATCGTTGGAGACGAGAATGCAACTGTACATACTTTTGCCAAGATAGAAGAAGGCATCCCCGGTGCTATATCGTTTCTGTCAAACCCCAAATATACATCTTATATCTACGAAACCAAAGCCAGTATTGTACTGGTAAACAAAGACTTCGTTCCTGAACAAGAAATAAAAGCTACTTTAATTAAGGTGGATAATGCCTACGAAAGTTTGGCTAAATTGCTCAACCTTTACGAACAAAGTAAGCCTAAACGTGTCGGTATTGATCCGTTAGCTTTCGTTGCAGAAACTGCTAAAATCGGAAAGGATGTTTACATTGCACCCTTCGCTTGCATTGGTGAGTATGCAGAAGTAGGAGACAATACAATGATACATCCACATGCGACTATCGGTAGTGGTGCTAAAATAGGCAGTGATTGTATCTTATATGCCAATACGACCATTTATCATGACTGCCGGATAGGCAATCATTGCATCCTGCATTCCGGTTGTGTGATCGGTGCGGATGGTTTTGGTTTCGCCCCAACTCCCGAAGGTTACGAAAAAATACCTCAAATCGGTATCGTAATACTGGAAGACAATGTAGAGATAGGTGCAAACACTTGTGTAGACCGTGCTACAATGGGGGCAACCATCGTACACAAAGGTGTGAAACTGGACAACCTGATACAAGTAGCCCACAATGACGAAATCGGTGCAAATACCGTTATGGCTGCGCAAGTGGGTATTGCAGGATCTACCAAAGTAGGCGAATGGTGTATGTTCGGCGGTCAGGTAGGCATTGCAGGACATATCCATATTGGAAACAAAGTGAACCTCGGAGCACAGTCTGGTGTTCCCAGCAATATTAAGGATGGCAGCCAGTTAATCGGTACTCCTCCCATGGAGCTGAAACAATACTTCAAAGCCTCCGTTGCCCAACGGAACCTACCGGATATGCTAACAGAACTCCGCCAGCTCCGTAAAGAACTGAATGAATTAAAACAACAAATAAATAAGTAACAAATGTTGAAACAAAAGACTCTGAAAGACAGTTTTTCCCTCAGTGGTAAAGGCCTTCACACGGGACTTGACCTGACCGTTACTTTCAATCCTGCTCCGGACAACCACGGATATAAAATCCAGCGCATCGACGTGGAGGGACAACCTATCATTGATGCGGTTGCGGACAATGTGACTGAAACCACTCGCGGCACCGTCCTTTCCAAGAATGGTGTGAAGGTTAGCACTGTAGAGCACGGCATGGCAGCCCTTTACGCCTTAGGCATAGACAACTGCCTGATACAAGTCAACGGTCCTGAGTTTCCCATTCTGGACGGTAGCGCCCAATATTATGCACAAGAAATAGAGCGCGTAGGTACAGAAGAACAAAATGCCGTTAAAGATTTCTATATCATCAAGTCAAAAATCGAGTTTCGCGATGAAAAGACCGGTTCTTCCATTATCGTGTTGCCCGACGAGAACTTCAGTCTGAATGTACTGGTATCTTACGACTCGACCATCATTCCCAATCAGTTTGCAACGCTGGAGGATATGTCGAAATTCCGAGATGAAGTAGCCGGCAGCCGTACATTTGTATTCGTACGCGAGATTGAACCACTGTTGCAGGCCGGTCTCATCAAAGGCGGTGATTTGGACAATGCCATCGTTATCTACGAACGAGAAATGTCTCAGGAAGACTTCGATAAGTTGGCCGATGTGATGGGAGTTCCCCACATGGATGCCAAGCAACTGGGTTATATCAACCACAAACCGCTGGTATGGGCCAATGAATGTGCCCGTCACAAACTGCTCGACGTAATCGGTGACTTGGCTTTGATAGGCAAACCTATCAAGGGACGTATCATCGCTACCCGTCCGGGACATACCATTAATAACAAGTTCGCCCGCCAGATGCGTAAGGAAATCCGCCTGCATGATATACAGGCTCCGACTTACGACTGTAACCGCGAACCCGTCATGGACGTAAACCGTATCCGCGAACTGTTGCCACACCGTTACCCATTCCAATTGGTAGACAAGGTAATTGAAATAGGTGCCAATTATATTGTAGGCGTGAAGAATATCACTGCCAACGAGCCTTTCTTCCAGGGGCACTTCCCACAGGAACCGGTAATGCCGGGTGTGTTGCAGGTTGAAGCTATGGCACAGGTAGGCGGTCTGCTTGTATTGAACTCCGTAGACGAACCCGAACGCTACTCTACCTACTTCATGAAGATAGATGGTGTGAAGTTCCGTCAAAAGGTAGTGCCGGGTGACACCCTTATCTTCCGCGTAGAACTGCTTGCACCTATCCGCCGTGGCATTTCCACGATGAAAGGTTATGCGTTCGTAGGCGAGAAAGTGGTTTGCGAGGCAGAGTTTATGGCACAAATAGTTAAGAACAAGTAAAAGGATTTATGATTTAAGATTTATTCGTGGCTAATAATAAGCGCGAATATCTCATAAATTATAAATCATAAATCATAAATCAGCATGATAAGTCCCTTAGCGTATATTCATCCCGAGGCAAAAATCGGGGAAAACGTAGAGATTGCTCCTTTTGTATTCATCGACAAGAATGTGGTAATCGGCGATAACAACAAGATTATGGCAAATGCCAACATTCTGTACGGTTCACGTATCGGCAATGGAAATACTATTTTTCCGGGAGCTGTTATCGGTGCCATCCCTCAGGACCTGAAATTTCAGGGAGAAGAGAGTACCGCTGAAATTGGTAACAACAATACCATTCGTGAAAATGTTACCATCAATCGCGGTACAGCTGCCAAAGGCAGAACCATTATTGGTAACAACAACCTGTTGATGGAAGGTGTGCACGTAGCTCATGATGCCCTTGTCGGTAATTACTGTATCATTGGTAACTCTACTAAAATGGCAGGTGAGATTGTAATAGACGATTTCTCCATTATCAGTGCCAATGTATTGATGCATCAGTTCTGCCGTGTAGGTGGATACGGAATGATACAAGGAGGTTGCCGTTTCAGTAAGGATATTCCGCCGTACATCATTGCAGGCCGGGAACCGATTGCTTACAGCGGTATCAACATTATCGGGTTGCGTCGTCGCGGATTCTCCAATGAAACCATTGAGAATATACACAATGCATACCGTATCATTTATCAGAGTGGATTGAACACTTCAGACGCATTAAAGAAAATAGAAGAAGAAATTCCGACGAGCCCGGAAATCGAATACATTGTCAGCTTCATCCGTGACTCCGAACGTGGTATTATTAGATGATAAAACGATAAAGTAATTAGAATATGATATACAGATTTACACTTATCTCCGATGAAGTGGACGACTTCGTAAGAGAAATACAAATTGACCCGGAAGCTACATTCTACGACTTCCATGAGGCTATAGTGAAGTCAGTAGGTTATACTAACGACCAGATGACTTCTTTCTTCATCTGTGATGATGATTGGGAAAAAGAAAAGGAAATTACACTGGAAGAGATGGATGACAATCCGGAGATGGACAGTTGGGTAATGAAAGACACCACTATCAGCGAACTGATAGAAGATGAAAAGCAGAAGTTACTCTATGTGTTCGACTACATGACAGAACGCTGTTTCTTCATTGAACTCTCCGAGATCATTACCGGAAAAGAAATGAAAGGTGCCAAGTGTACCAAGAAGGAAGGTGATGCTCCGAAACAGACAATTGACTTCGAAGAAATGGCAGCCAACAGCGGATCGCTTGATCTGGATGAAAACTTCTATGGAGATCAGGACTTTGACCTGGAAGAATTCGACCAGGAAGGTTTCGACATGGGCGGAGGCGAAGGTAGCGCAGCACCGTTCGAGGAAGAAAAGTTCTAATATTATTTTAAATTTTTCATCCGCAGATAACGCGGATAACACAGATTTGAAAGACTTAAGCCTAGAAGAGATCTGCGTTATCCGCGTTATCTGCAGATGGGAAATGATTCTCTAAATACCATTTCCTTATGAAAACCCTGATAGTGCTTATTGGACCGACCGGAGTAGGAAAGACCGAACTCAGCCTGCGGCTGGCAGAGCATTACCAAACTTACATCGTTTCCGCAGACTCCCGGCAACTCTATGCCGACTTGAAAATAGGGACGGCAGCCCCTACCCCCGAGCAACTGCAACGCGTGAAACATTACCTTGTAGGAACCTTGCAACTCACCGATTATTACAGTGCCGCCCAATATGAAGCGGAAGTACTGAAACTTCTGGAAACCTTATTTACCGAACAGGATACAGTATTGCTTACCGGTGGCTCTATGATGTATGTGGATGCCGTTTGCAAAGGCATTGACGATATTCCGACCGTAGATGCTGAAACACGCCAAGTGATGCTACATAAGTATGAAACGGAAGGTCTGGAAAGATTGTGCGCAGAGCTAAAGTTACTCGATCCCGAATACTACAAAATAGTAGACCTGAAGAATCCTAAACGCGTAATCCATGCACTGGAGATATGCTATATGACAGGGAAGACCTACACCTCATTCCGTACACAACAGAAAAAAGAACGCCCCTTCCGCATCATCAAAATAGGATTGACGCGCGACCGGGAAGAACTTTACGACCGCATTAACCGACGGGTAGAGATTATGATAGAGGATGGCTTGGAAGAAGAAGCCAGAAAGGTATATCCTTATCGGGCACTTAATTCATTGAATACGGTAGGTTATAAAGAGATGTTCAAATATCTCGACGGAGAATGGACCTTGCCTTTTGCCATAGAGAAAATCCAACAGAACTCCCGCATCTATTCACGCAAGCAGATGACATGGTTCAAAAGAGATGAAGAAATCCGTTGGTTCCATCCGGAACAAGAAACGGAGATACTGGCGTACCTCCATTCGGTAATGTAAGTTCTATTCTGATTCCAGTAAACTCTGATAGATCATTCTGATGGATGATTCCAGTTCATCGTACAGCTTCGGTATTGCTTGGATATCGAGGCTTCCTTTTTTATACCATTCTTCCAGCAATGGCTTCGTCGTACGGAATACTTCATCTTCTACCGCAGTAATCGCTGTCATATAACCGTCACCTTTCTCAGGGCTATACAATCTTTCCCAACTCAGATAACGTCCGGTACCCATTCCCTGCTTATAGCTGAAAACTCTGTCTGCCAAACGAAGTGACCAATCACTGAGCGGAGCTGCCTCATGTTCTTTGCCGAAACGTACCATTCCGGGAAGAAGTTTACCGGCATCTTTCACCCACAGTGGCACAGCTATACCGGTAGGAGGATAACCTAACAGTGTCCACATGGTAGTCAGTTCGGCCTTTTCACCCGGTTTTACACCTTGTACCACTACCGAACACGATGTACTGCTACGCGGAATGAAATCCTGATCTACAAACCAACCCGACGCCTGAGGACGATTATATGCCCCGCTACGCAAATCAATATCCAGCATACGGTTACGGAACGAACGCGATAAATCATTGAAAATAAACTGTGGGGTAATACTACCCGTAGCCGAAGCTTTCATCAGCACCTGGTCTGCTTCCATATAGCGCACATAACCGGCACCCTCGTTCACCTTACCAGCAAAAGAAAAGTTGGTACGGGCAATATAACCATAAGGAGCGTCCTTCGGGTTATTGGCGTCATACATTACATATTTATGATAATCTACCTCAAACATAGCTGCCCCGCCTTGTGCATCAATCACACCAAAATTAGCTTCGATATCGCTGGGCTTGGAAATGGTATCCAGAAAATGACAGAAATCCTCTACCGTTGCACAAACTTCGAGTGCACGATAAATAACACGCCCATTGGCTGCCCCCCGCTCTTCATCGCCCTTTACATCCACCAGATTATACGATTGTGTATTCATCAAAGCAAATCCTGAGGAATTAGTTCCCATCCATGCCTCTTTCAGATATGCATTGGCGCTATTCACTACAGCAATAAAATTATACTTCTCGCCTTTCACATAATCAATATGGTTTTGCATAAAGTCCGTATCACGGTTTTTCCAAAGCAGGGGGCGACCGTCGGGTGTTACTTTACCCGATACAACAGCAGAAGTACAGGCTTGCACAGGAGTAGCGAACCAAACAATTGCTGCCGCACACAGGATTAATAAGGATATTTGTTTCAACATTAGTTATCAGGTATTTCCTATTCCATAATCTTTAATCATTCCGCTCTTGACAATCACTTTTATTCATATTCTCCCCTTAGGAAAATCATTGGTTTAATATAAATTTCCAGTATTCCGTCTGCACCGGTCTTCACTTCCATTTGCTCAATACTCGTTTGATACGCAGTACTGGCCGGAACTTCTTTACCGCTAATATAGTAACGCGCATTCCTCCTGTTCACTCCCTTTGGCTTGAGAAAATCATCTATTTTCTTAATGTTTTTTTCCTCCTTTACCTGTTGTGGAGTTTTCAACTTCAGAATAATGACCCCATTTATTCCACGTGTGCCATAAATGGCAGTAGCTGAAGCATCTTTCAAAACTTCAAGACTTTCAATATGCGCGGGGTTCAATGCTGCAAAAATCTCATAGGGAAGTTCCATTCCATTTACTATAAATAAAGGCTCATCAGATGGAATAGGAATGCGATCTCTAATAACGAATGTGCCATTTTTCTTCGGAGACTGCGGCACAATGGTATCATTCTTCAAAGTATCTTTGAAAAGTACAAGCTCCTTTGTAGAAGGGGCTTCAGCATGAATAGATATAGCGGCAGACATCACTAATAATAGAAATACTCCCCAAAAGAAGCTATATCCCTGGTGAATTTGTTTTCCTTGTCTCATAGCATTATCTTTTAAGTGATAGAATACTAAACCGTCTCAAACAAAAATACTTAAAAGTAATGATTTAAACAAAGAAATAAGAAACAAAGTTGATTATTCAGCTGATAATTCCTTTAGTCTATCAAGCAAATAGGCCCGTTTACTCTCGCTTGTACCTTCTTCCCAATAGCGGATAATACCTTTCTTATCTACCAACAATGTAGTCGGCGTGACCTGTACTTTAAACAAATTGAAGAAAAATAATTCATCGGCAATATGCGTAAAAAGGAAAGGACGGTTTTCCACTATCTTCTTTATCTGTTCCGCTGTATTCCAGGTAGTAGAGAAATAAGTCACATCCGGACAGATTTTCATCCATTCATTCAGTTCCGGCATCTCCTTGATACACGGTCTGCAACCCGTGTGCCAATAGTTCAGAACGAAAGGCTTTCCAATGATATCCGCCTTTGTCCATACCCGTCCCGTCGTATCCTTTACCTTAAAGTCCGGGAATGGTTTTCCTACCCATTTATCAAGAGTTACTGTATTAGTCGCTGCAATCGCCATCGGCTTTTGCGCTCCTGAACGGGAAATCTGCAATAATTCCTCTCCTCCGGGTACTTTTTCTACGGAAACCCGATATTTCATTGCATAGTCCGGTAAAGTTTTGCCTTTATTCAGACGTATTTCCAATGCGGTATGTCCTTCCTCATCTGTCAGCATAATCATCTGGGCACCTTCATCAGTCCGAATTCCCGGAGGCATACCATTGAAAAAACATCCGTCAATAAGAACATACTTATCACTACTCGTTTGGGCGGAGCAAAGCCCCACCCAAACGAACATCATAGAGAGAAACAAAAAGAGAGAATTCCTTTTCATATAAAATATCTTTGATTATTCATCTTTCAAAGTAACTGTCACCTTCGGCTCCGCCTTTACTTTAGCAGTTTTCATGCCAATATAAGAAACAACCAGTTTATCGCCTTTTGAAGCAGATAGGACAAAGCGACCATCCACATCGGTTATACTGCCGCTTTTTGTTCCTTCTATCAGTATGGCAGCACCTACAACAGGTTCTCCGTCTTTATCCTGCACAATACCTTCCACTTTCATATCACCTTTGGCAGAAGTCTTCTCAACTCCTCTTTTGTCTTTGGTAGTGATATAAATCTGGCCTTTGCCGTCTGTTCCTTTCTCAACACTCATGCTTTCAATTCTTTCAGCCGGTACTACCTCACCTATGTCCGCAACGCTGGAATCAATTTTCACCCCATCTACAAAAAAGGTCACATCTCCCCGATTTGCCTTCTTACTATTTATATAGATACCTTGCACTCCATTGACAGTAGTAAATTTTCCTGTACCTTTCACTCCCAAAACCACGGGATCATTAGTATTCTTTAGTGTATAGGTTTCTGATGGATGGTATTCTTCTTTATCTTCTTTCAAAGTAATCAATATAACCCCATTCTTGCCTCTCTCTCCATATATTGCAGTAGAAGCCGCATCCTTCAAGACGCTAAAACTCATTATCCTGTCGACATTTATTGCATTCAATATAGACTGGGTAACTTCCTTGCCATCCACTATAACCAAAGCACTATCCAATAAACTTCCAGGGCGTCTGCTCATCTCTACAGTACGAGAACTTTTCATCTCTCCCCCTTCCAGTCTGAACATTACCGGCAGTGTATACTTCACTGCTACCGCTTGTCCTTTCTGCATACCTGGTTTCCACTTCGGCATCGTTCCTATCAACCGGATAGCCTCAGCATCCAGATCTTTATCTACGGCACGGATCACTTTCGGATCCGTCACATTTCCTCCCTTATCAATAATAAATTGCACCGTAACGCGTCCCTGTGTACCATTCTTCTTTGCAGTTTCAGGATAACGCATATTCTTCTGAATATACTCCAATGCAGCAGCCATGCCACCCGGATACTCCGGCATTTGCTCCACCACCTCGAAGAAGGGAGTACCCTGTAGCTTCTCAGTCACTTCTGCAGGAATATACTTCACCTCCACGGGTTTAGCTGTATCTTTCAGTACTGGAGCTACCTGTACTGGTTCTTCCGTAGTTTTTACGGCTTTTGCTTCCACAATTGCTGTCAAATCATTAACTTTGGCGGCAGAAATGTCATGCAAACGAGAGAAGAGCAAGCTTGCTTGTTCCATTCCGAGTGCATCCGACATTCTTGAAATCTCTTCTGCGGTTTCCGAGATTTCAGGACGGGCAAAAGCAGTTACTGCAATGGCAGCTACCGGAAGTATATATAAATACTTCAATCTTGCCCACGGATTCGATTTTTCTTTTAACATCATAGTGATACGTTTTTTAAGTTTACTGTGATTAAAGCTGTTGGCCATAGAGTAGAGCCTTGTGCCGACAGCTTTTTTAATTAATAATAATTGATATTGTTTCGCGTCAACGCCTTTTTCAATCACCGTTTCATCCGCCTCATACTCATGGATATTCTGTAATTCCTGTTTCAGCAGCCACGAAGCCGGATTAAACCACTGGAAAAAGATGCAAATATCTGCTACCAGCAAATCCCACGAATGTCGGTTCTGTATATGAGCCAACTCATGAATAAGTATTTCCCGCCCATTCTCATCCAAGTCTTTCTGTGAAATAACGATGTATTTCATCCAACTGAACGGAGCTATATCGTGGTCGTGCACTATCAAAGTCACTTTCTCACCACCGTCAGTATATTTACTCAAGTCTTCTTTTCTGCCTGATCTCAATAAATTGCCCAACTTCAACAACGAATACCCATTACGAAAAGCAAAAAGTAAAATACCGGCCAGGTACACCAATAATGCAACCTGTATCCAAGTTACCGTCACTTCCTCTATCTGCAATTCCGCCACATTTGTAGTATTCATCATATCCGCCAGCATCAGCCACTGTTCCAGTGTCATCATGGTTTGATGAACCTCTGTCTGCTTCTCCACAGTAACTTCCACCAGTGGCAAAAGACAAGATAGCAACAATATGCTCAACAACGCTACCCGGTTGAAACGATGAAACGTCTCACGGCTCAGCAACAAACGGTAAAACAGGTAGAATACCGCCAAACAAACCGACGACTTCAGTATATAGACAAAGAAAATTCCCATATTGACGTACTATTTATAATTTACAGCTACTATTTCCCAGCCTTCAGTAGTTCTTCTTTCATCACCTCCGCACCGGGAAATCCGGTAACTTTATATGAAAGTTTCCCTTCCCGGTCTATCACAAAATAAGTGGGTATTCCCGGATACTCATATAGTTTACCTAATGCAGAACTCTGCTCATTCGTGATCCGATAGTGTATTCCATGAATATCAGGTATGGTGATTTTCCACTTCCCTTCAGGTGAACTTTCATCTGCTATATAAACATACACTACATCTTTCAATTCTTCTTTCACCGGCTTCAGGCTATTCATAGCCCGCATACAAGGGCCACACCAAGTATTCCACATATCTATCAGAACCACCTTACCACGATAAGGACGGGTGACAACTGCCAATAGACCATCTGCGGTAACTGCCGTATCCAGCTGGCAAACTGTATAACCGGTCTTATTTGCACTTTCAGCAAGCAAGTCCATCACTTCTTTATTTTTGACAGTCAAAGCTTTCTTTATTTCCGGTTCGGATATACTGTCCAATGTCAGCATCTGTTTTTCCGACAGCGGTTTCAAACGAGCAAGAGTGGAACCTAGAGGTTTCGCCCGTAAAATATCCTCCCATACAGGCTGCGGTTCAAACTTTCCTTTAAAATCTTCAGTTGCAGCACGTACAAAATCAGGATAACTGCCATAACGTATATAAGGTGAATGAATAAAATCCAGTTCCAGAATATCATCATAATAACTTTCATCTACCGTCATGTCTGCACGCTTCACTCCTTTCTTTCCGCTAATCATCGGAGCATAACTAATATTCCCTTTATACCCCCTGATAGCAAAGAAATACGACATTTCCAGCTTGTTTATCATGTATGTGCGAGCAGCATCACTCAACGATTTATTTTTCAGTATTTCACCACGATTTTTTTCATAAATCTTCGTCACATACTTTTTATATTGAGCCGGAGTAACACCACAAATATTCTCATAAAAATTATCCGCACTATAAATGTTCATCAGTCCGGCATGCTTTACCAGTTCGGTATTCAGAGCGGCATACGTACCCTCAAACCAAATCAACTGCCCGTTCTCTTTCTTTCCAAACAGGTGACTTTCCGACCAGAAAATCTCCGGCAAATTAATAGTTACCTCAAGTTTACCACCCGGCATCAGAAACAATTCAAACCTCTTCCGTCCTACCCGCAATGTCGCTTCACCGGGCAGCATCATATTTGTTTCGTAGCGAAAACTTCCATCCTCGGCCACCGGAACGGATTGACCGAAAACATCAAAGAATAGCCAGTCAGTACAATTGAATTTCAGAGCAATACCATGAGTCGGATCATAACCCAATATACGCCCATATATCACCGTCTTCCCATTCTTCAAATCAGGATCCGGCAGAGGCTGGGAATAATCCAATTGCTGATTCAACAATTTCTCCGGTATTCCTATTTTCGGCTTTTTTCCGTCCAGACGCACTCCATAAATATTCCATCCTTCGTCTTTCTTCTCAGACATTTCGAAAAAGTCAAAACTTTCCGTATCCATAGGAATCGGCTCAAACTTCAACGTCACAGCCAATTCACCAGAAGCCGGTGTCTTCGTCCATAGTTCTTTTGAAAAACCATTACCACCTAGATAGGCATACGTTTTTCCTCCTATCTGCAATACAGCAGTCGAGTCTATCCTTACATCTTCGCCCGGAATAGAATATATTTTAGCATCTATCCATGTCGTATCCTTTCCCAATGTCACTTTTTCGAATTCGATCTGGCTAGTATTCGTTGCCATGAAATAAGGAGCTTTCACAACCTTTTTCGCCTGCAAACCTACGCAAACAGCTATCAATACAAAACAAGTTATAGCTATGTTTTTCATAATTCTTGGCATTTTAAAGTTTCTATTTCGTTCCTCTCTCCACTTCTGCAATCAACTGTTTCAGGTCTTCCAACGAAATATCCTCTTCTTTTACCAACGATGATACTGCGCTGAGATACGAATTATTGAAGTACTTACTGATTACTTTCTTCAGCGTTCCCTTACTGAAGTCTTCCTTATTCACTACAGCATAATACTGGTACGTGTTACCGTAAGTCTTATGTGCCAGGAAACCTTTATCCTCCAATCCCCTCACAATCGTAGACAGCGTATTGAAATGCGGCTTCGGTTCTTCATAGAAAGCTAGCATCTCCTTCACAAACAACGGACCTTTCTCCCAGAAAAATCCCATGATTTCCTCTTCTTTCGCAGTCAATCCTTTCATAACTCTTTATTTGTTTTTCGCAAAGAACTAAAATATTTAGTTTATAAACTAATTTTTCTCGTTAAATAAGACTAAACACAAAATACCTACATATAGCGATTGCAATTCCCGGAGAAAATCCGTTACTTTGCGCACGAATAAATAAAGAAAGAAAGGATAATCTGCAATGAATGAACCGCATAAGTATCGCGCCACAGACAAAATGAGCGACCTTATCTGTGATAACTACTCCTTATTAATGGTTATGAGCCGTTTCGGCCTTTCCTTAGGATTCGGAGACAAGAGTGTAAAGGACGTTTGCGAGGCACAAGGCGTAGACTACCGTACCTTTCTCGCAGTAGCCAATTTCATCAGTGAAGAACAATATACTTATAGTGGAGAGGAAAACGTATTTTCCATCTCAGCCCTTATGGATTATCTGAAACGGGCGCACACTTACTTTCTCGATTTTAAATTACCTGTTATCCGTCGTAAGCTCATCGAATCTATCGATTGCTCGGGCTCGGATAATATAGCCTATCTCATTCTGAAATTCTTCGATGAATATGCCAAAGAGGTACGCCGCCACATGGAATATGAAAACGAGGCTGTGTTCACCTATGTCGAAAAACTACTTGAAGGCAAACTTGCAGAGAACTATGATATAGCAACCTTTGCCAGTAAGCATAATCAGATTGAATCCAAGCTGACAGAACTGAAAAATATTATCATTAAGTATTATCCGGAAAAAGAGAACAACAACAAACTTAATGCTGTTCTTTTCGATATCTTCAACTGTGAGCATGACCTTGCTTCACACTGCCAAGTAGAAGACTATATGTTTGTTCCCGCCGTGGCACAACTGGAAAGGAGAATGAAAAATGAACAATAATGTTTCTGTAAAGATTGCAGTCGCTGAAACTTCTGTCATTATCCGAAGCGGACTCACGACAGTGCTGAAGCGCCTGCCCAATCTGAATGTAGTACCTATAGAGGTTTCCTCTCCGGAATCTTTGCAAAGCTATATTCACCTGCATACACCGGATGTATTGATTGTTAACCCGACCTTTGGCGGCTGGTTCAATCTCCCAGCATTCAAGGCAGAAAATGGGAAAGTGGAAACCAAATATCTGGCACTGGTATGTTCCGTCATTGACAGTAACTCACTGAAAGAATATGATGATCATCTTTCTATTTGTGATGATCCGGAAACAATTGCCACCAAAATAAACCAACTGCTTTGCACTGACGAAGAAGAGGAGAAAGAAAATGAGCAGGAGACGCTCAGTCAGCGTGAAAAGGAAATTATCACCTGCGTTGTGAAAGGTATGACCAACAAAGCCATTGCCGACCAGCTCTATCTTTCCATCCACACAGTTATCACCCACCGCCGGAATATTGCCCGTAAACTGCAAATACATTCTCCGGCCGGCCTGACCATTTACGCTATCGTAAACAAACTGGTGGAACTGCAGGATATTAAAGATAACCTATAAGAGAGAGAGCATCGTCTCACACTGTCTTTCATTTCCAACTATGGATATCCCGCATAATACAATAAAAATACAATCTTTCTCCTTTTACTTTTAACTTCAACTCCGTTCCTATTTGCTTGTATTCACCAACAAGGCAAATCAAGAGTATAACTGATTATCAAATAATTGCAAGGAGTTAACTTCCTGTCTGCAAGGAGTTAACTTCTTGTTGACAAACTCTTAACTTCTTGTAGACAGGGTATTAAATGAAAAAATCCCCGCTCTTTCACGATATCACATCGGGGAAGACGGGAACCTTTTTTCCTTAATAAAAGTGGTTACGTAATTATGACTAACTAATTCATTAAATCTGATGTTGCAAAAGTAGGGCATTTGCGAAGATGTCACAATCCCTAAAACAAGGTATAATGAAAGGGAGTAATAGCCATAACTAGGTATTAATGCTTGTAAACACCTCTATTTATACTTAAACGCCAATATATAATAGACTATAAGCGCCAATATCATCAAACCAACGACCGCACTCGTAATCATATTACATAGATCTTGCGGAATACCATATCCCATCTCTACTTTATTAAAAACAAGAGTTAGGAAAAGTAAAGTAAGAAACACATTCAATATACGAGCAATACGGGCTGCCATAAAATACTGTACCGCGACATTGCGTTCTGTGATACGTACAGGAAAACGTATCCAACGAATAGGAAGATAGGCAGAAATACCAACTAAAAGGAGACATAAAGTACCTAATCCCGCAGCCATAAAGGAAAAATTAGCTGTAATCTTGTCCTCTATATGAATATACACCCATATTGCACACACCCAGGCAGCAATTGCCAACAATACGGCAACACCTTCTAATATACGATCTATTATAGTGGGATATACCCGGATATTAGGAAACTCTTTAGTTGAATATGGACCAAGATTTAACATAAACAATATATGAATTATAATTCAAACTACTAATCACTTATCACTAACAACTTATCGCTAAACTACGACTCAGGTTCTTTAGGCGGAGGAGTATTCTTTGTTTTCTTCATCCGCCCGCTTTTCCGCAATGCCTCAGCGATAATCCACTGAAGCTGTCCGTTAGTGCTACGAAACTCATCGGCTGCCCACTTTTCAATGGCATCCATAGTTGCAGCATCTACACGCAGAACAAAGCTTTTGGTTGAAGTTTCTTTTTTAGCCACGATTCTATTTACTATTTAACAATTTACAATTGAATTTGTATTATAACAGGTTTCCGTTATGAATAAACGATGCAATATCATCCATGACATATCCGACTACAGGCGACGCCTGGTTATACTCAAACGGAGTAGCTTTACCACTACCTTCCTGTAACATATGATTAAGTTTAGGGTAAGATTTTAAGAAAGCATTTTTATTACGCATCAGCCCGAAGCGCCATAAACCGAAATCCTGCATAGTCACCTGATAATCACGCTCGCCCTGCAATATAAGTATGGGAAGAGCCAGTTTAGATGCTACTTCTACCGGTTTATAGGCGTTAGCAAATTCCCAGTAAGAACGAGGAAGATTCAGCAACAAAGGAATCTTATCATCATATTCCGGTGTACCCAGTTTCTTTATATTATCAGCTTGTTTTTTTATTTCTGTAATCTGCTTTTTGGCATTAGCGGAAGAGTCAGTCAGAGAAGATATATAGGTCATTTGTTCAACAATAGCATCTTCAAATGGACGAGCTAAAGCGGCAACAAGGATAATTCCTGTCAACCCATCTGCTTGTTCTGCAATGCGAGGAGCAAGTGTAGCCCCTAAACTATGTCCCAGCACATAAACACTGTCCGCATCAACCTCAGGCAATTCCTTCGCCCAAGCAATAATAGCCACAGCATCATCTACACTTTCTGTATCATAATCGATATTCCGACCTTCCGGCACACACGCTGCACCATATACCTTCGTACGTTTATCATAACGAACCGTTGCGATGCCACGTTCCGCCAATCCCCAAGCCAAATCACGGAAAGGTTTATTCGGACCAACAGTTTCATCACGATCCTGCGGACCGGAACCATGCACAAGGATTACGACAGGAGCCTTTTTCTTTCCTACAGGCAGCGTCAGCGTTCCGGGCAATTTAAAGTCATCTGCTCCCACCGTTATATCTCGTTCCTGCATTTTCTCTTTATTATAAGCTACCGGTTTTGCTGTAGAAGCAGCAGGTACAGGCATCAAACGAATGGTATTCATGCTTCCATCAGCATCGAAAGACAACAAAAAACGGAGACTGTAACGCTCAAACTTCAGATCGCGATAATAAAGTGTTATGCCTTCAGCACTCTCTTGCTTCCACTCTCCTTTTGCTTGAAGTTTTCCGAACTGCTTTTCCGATTGCTTAAACATGTCCTTAAAAATTTCCGGTGATAATTTTTCCTGCAGATTTTTATTCAAGAGAGCATGAATACTGTCCCCCTGATCTGCCACAAACAATTCGTACACATGCTTCGCACGGTCCATATTTGCATCTTGAGCAAAAACCGTCACTACATGTCCCAGCAATAAGCCAAGCACCAATGCCCACTTATATAAAAAAGAAAAGCTCATATTATCTTGATTAATGATTTAACGTACCCGCATTAACAATTGGCTGTGCTGCCTCATCGGCACAAAGTACCACCAGCAAATTGCTGACCATAGCCGCCTTTTTTTCTTCGTCCAGTTCAACAATTTGTTCTTCTGAAAGTTTGTGCAACGCCATTTTTACCATAGAAACAGCTCCCTCAACAATCTTTTCACGGGCAGTAATGATAGCCGAAGCCTGTTGACGACGGAGCATTACCGCAGCAATTTCAGGAGCATAAGCCAGATAGTTAATGCGTGCTTCCACTACCTCCATACCTGCCATGGCAAGACGTTCATTCAACTTCTGTTCCAACTGTTCATTGATTTCTTCACCACCGGAGCGAAGTGTCAGTTCTTCAGTATCCGCTTCGTTATCATCATAAGCATATTGTCCAGCCACCTGGCGTAAAGCGGCATCACTTTGTATTTTCACAAAATTCTCAAAAGCGTTCATACGGCTGGCAACCGCATTACCTATATTAATTTGGTTAGCATTTCCCCCCGTATGAGCAGATGAAGCCATTGTCTGCGAATCAATCTCAAACATAGCTTTGTAGGTATCTTTAAGTTTCCATACCAACACCAAACCTATCAGAATAGGATTACCGATCTTATCATTTACCTTGATAGGTTCCACATCCAAATTACGTGCACGAAGAGAAAGTTTCTTCTTATCCAGAAAAGGATTCACCCAAAAGAAACCAGTTTCCTTGAATGTACCTTTGTACTTACCAAAAAACACCATAGCCCGGGCCTCATTCGGTTCCAATTGCATATAACCGGCAAACATTATCAGCCAGACAATGCAGAGAATACCAGACACAATTGCAGTTGGCACACACGTAATAAAGCCAAAGAAAATTAGTGCAGGTAACACAATGAGATGAACAAACAATCCTAAAAAGCCATTCATCTTAAACCCTTTGAAATTCAATTCTTTTGTTTCCATAACTGATAGATTAAGTTGATATCATTTTGATATCACAAATATATTATTTCATTTAGTAAAAAAGACATTCACAATATCTATTTTAAAGAAGATTAAGAAATTCGCCATTTTTTTATATCTTTGTGTGTTTTATAAATTAATATCAAATGAAAAACATAGCACAACAGATTTTACATTTATTAATCTACATGGTACTGCTAATCCCAACCATGCTTCTTGCACAACCAATTTGTCAAATCCA
>ULMD01032880.1_pt1 | contig 26862 bp, 22 predicted proteins | sample 1951561 | NCBI WGS metagenome assembly ULMD01 (sample SAMEA4835541, study PRJEB28245) | human gut metagenome | biome: gut microbiome; material: fecal sample | place: Denmark | collected 2008
GATATTTATTACGCGACCATTACGGACGCACGGTCCACATTGAACACGTTATATACGTTCATCTTCGGATAAACTGAATATCGCTGTTTTTCTTCATCGGACAGCCTTTTATAGTCCTCATACTTGATTTTCTCTTTCGTTTCCTTGTCCACCACGGTAAAGGTGGTGATAAAAACCGGGAAGGATCTCTCGCCTTTCTGCACGGACACCAACGACAGCTTCTCTCCGTTTTCATCCAGCAAAGGCTGCCGCGAACCGTCCTTCTTCTTGCTGTAATTGAGCGACAAGGCCGCATCGAAGGTGCAGAACACGGGAAGCTCATACCCCCTTTTCTCACATTCCAATGCCAACATCAGAGCATTCATCCCGTTGTACTCCCTGCCCGAAAGGTTCTTCGGCCATTTCATCATGCCCGCCGTGAACCAGGGTTTCGACCAGTCCTTTTGCAGGGTGGAAATCTTCTCGATCATCAGTTCCGTGAAACGTTCCAACGCCCGGTCTTCCGCCGACGGGCCATCCCTGTGGTAATCATTCCTCTTTCCCATACTTACGATTGAGTTTGTGGATTATACTCCTTTTTTACCCATTCTGCCAACTCTTCCACCCGGCAAGCGATGTTGAGCTTGTCAAGATAGGCTGACAATTCCAGCTTGCCCTTGGCTGTTATACCCGCCTTGGGCGCAAGGAACGCCTCCCGTTCGGTTGAGAAACGGATGAAGCGCACCCACGTGAAAGCGAACGCCTCGCCGTCCTTCTCCGTGCTGAAAGCTGAGAACACGAGGTATTTGCCGCCCTTCTTGTCGGTCTTTTCCTCCACCTGCTTGCCGATGGTGCCGCGAAATTCAATGTCTCCCTCTATGCCGTCCTTGCCGGATGCAGGGGCAAAATCCACTGTATCAGCATGGAAATTCAGATAAAGGTTGTCGCCGCGCTTGCGGAAAGTGAGTACTCCTTGCATTTCCACCCATGTACCTACGGCATACGAGGTGGCATCTGTTTCTCCCCCGTCCTTTGACACGGAGATTTCCACTTGCTTGCCGGCTCCCGACTTGGCAGGAATGGTGGTTTTCACGGCAAAACAGATGAATGTTTGCCCTTCGCTGTTGGTCCGCACCGTCGCCGCCCGGCTGACCGTGCCGTTGATTGTCACGTTACATTTGATCATAATTGTTATCCTTATATATATTGGTGTTGTATCCGTTATGCTGTCTCTCATCTCATTTGTAGGTTCTCGCCTTGACCGTTGTGCCGTTCCATTCCCTGCTCATAGTTCCGTGCCACTTGTCCGGAAAGGGCGATGCCGCCCACTATCGCCGCCACTTGGCTGCGTTTCTGCTCTGCCGTGGTGCCCTTGTCGGAAAGTACAAGGGAGAGGCGGTTCGTTTCCGATGCGGTCAGTTCGTGTGAGAAGCGGCCGTTGCCATTGTCTATGTGTAGGATGGGACGACCGCCGTCCTGCACCTCCAACACGCACTCCTTGCCGGCGGGCAGCAATGCCGAGAGGTCAATGCGCTTGTCCAACGCCGCCTCGGTAGCCGCTTTCATCTGTTCCTCCTTGTTGTCAATCTGCATGGCCAATGCCATGAGCGAGGTGAACATCGTAACGGCTATCTCCACTACGGGGTCAGTGCCGTAGCCAAGACGTGCGCCACTGTCCTCCGAGGAAAGCAGCTTCTTCATCCATTCGTCCGGCGACAGGGCTGTGTTGATGGCCGTACCATCTGTAGCCTTGTATTTTGCCGTCAAGTCTTTCCCATCGTGCATCAATTGCAGGTTGATGTTTCCCTTTTGGGCGACATCAGCCAAGTATGCCGCAGGATCAACGTCACGCTTGGTTCCGTCCGTAGAGATTTGCGCCACACCGAATTGAAGGTTGTCCCCCGACACGCCTAACTGCTGCCCGGCGTTTACCGTATCGCCCACTTTGGCATTCGTGCTTGTCAGACCTTGGTAGCTGACCTGATAGGTAGTACCGTCTGTCCTTGCATACTCCACGGTCAGTGATTTGCCGACATCCACCGCCACCACCTTGCCATTGTTTTCCGTGGCCAATACCGCCTCGCTGTCCGTTTGCAAGGTAATGTGCCTTTGCTCGCCGAACGGCTTGGTCACCAACAGAAATTCCTTCCGTTCCAAAGGGAAAGCGTAACCTTTGCCACTTTCGGAAAGGCGGCTGTCCTTGTCTTCACCCGGTACGCGCCCTTGTGCCCTCATTTCCTCCATCACCATGCGGTCGTACTTGTCAAGCCCGTTTCGTTCGATGATGCTGATGAGCGAGTTGGCGTAGTTGCCTCCCGTGGCATAGCCAGCCCGTTCCAGTCCTTTCGCCCAGCCCCTGTAGTCATCGGCCTGCAGTGCGAAACAACCGGCATACCGCTTGTTCCCGGCGAGGAAGCGTGAATGGTGCTCGTAGGAATCCGCCACGCTGTCATAGCTGCAAAATTTCTCATTGGGATTGTCGTCTGTATATAGGCCGTACCGTCCGCCACCGTCTATCCAGCTTTGCGTGGCCTTGATGCCAAAGTGGTTGTTCTCTTTTTGTGCCAAGGTGCTTTCGCCGTTGCTGCTTTCCAAAATGCCCTGCGCCAGTGTCACGGAGGCCGGAATCCCATATCGGCGCATCTGCTCCATTGCATATCCGGCGTATTGTTCCGCGTAGGTTTCGTTTTTGCTCTTGCCCATATCCAAATCTTCTGATTATCAATAACTATATATTATCGTCCACGCCCCACACGCGCCTCATTATCATGGTTTAACGTTTGCTTGGGGTCTTCCAACTGGTCACAGATGGCTACCCGTTGCCCGGCACGGATGAGTTTGGGAAGATGGGTGTCCAAGTCCCTGAAAGGGAATGAAACGGTATCTGCCTGATCTCCATGCTCAACTTCCAGTCCCAATATACGCGAAACGGTCGGTGCATCCTCTTGGCATGCCACATAGTTGTCTCCAGTTCGGAACAGCAGTACGGTATCGAGGTGCTTGTCTTTGAGCCGGTCGTACTGTTCCTGCATGGCAGGGGTGAATGATTGGTCTTTGGTGTTGGCCTCGGATGTCATGCGAGGTTGTTCTCCTTGTCTGGATTCTTGTGTCTGAGCCTGCGTATTTGCCTGTTGCAGCACATCGGCAAAGAGCTTGGCAGCCAAGTTTGTCTTGTATTCGGCCATATCCTCCGCCGCCCACATCCGCTGCCACTGCTGGGGTGTCACTACCCTCGGTTGCACTTTTTCTATGCCATCAATGACCGGGGCGCAGAGGATGCGCTCATCCTTGGTGCGGAAAATGTTCACTCGCTTGATTTTGGACAGGTCGGCATTTTCGGTGTGATTGCCGAACAAGTCCACTTTCAGTTCCGGCCTGTTCTGCGCCAAGGCGTAATATTTGTTGGCCAAGCTGCGGCGGACTTCGGCGGACGCTTCCTGTTGCCCTTGCTTGATGGTGGTGAAGAAGCGGTTGACATCCTCCTTGTCTGGATAGACGCTGAATGACGCTTCTCCCTGCGGTTTGAGGTACAACGCCCACCGCCCGTCATCGTCACGCAGCATCTGTATGCGGTCGAACTGCACGGTGGTCGCCTTTTTCACCGCCTCCGAAATGTCAATGTGCGAGAGTGTCCGCAGTTCCTTGCCCTCCAATTTGGCCGTGGTCACCTCCTTGCCCTCAAAATAGCTGTCATCGGGACGGAAGCCCAACAAGCCGTCCTTGTTGAAGAAACGGACGAAGGCTGCCCCTTGCGCCCGCAAGGCACTCTCGATGCGTGGCTTGGAGAAGCCGGGCAGGTTGTTCGTCACCGCCTTTGCCCCACGTTCTGACCGTTCCTTGGCACTCATCACCTCGTCCGGTGTCAGGCTGTACGGGCGTTTGTCGCCGTCGGGCAATACCACATGGCCACCCTCCGATGCCCCGCCGGGCAGCATGACATCCACGATGCCGGTCTGTTTGTCGCGCACGATGACCATCTCCTTGGTGGAGCGGTCGGGTATCTCCCTCAAACTGTCCGACACCGCATAGCTGCCCTTGGTGTTCCACTCGGTGGGCATATACTCCTTGCAGGACTCTGCCATCTGTGTGGCGTAGTTGGCGGCTTCGGTAAAGGCAAGTTCCACCACTTCGGGGTCTTCGTCATGCACCCTTGACAATGCTTCCTCCACTTTTTTGTCATAATAGTTCAAACTGAACTTTTCCATGAACGCCTGTTTCTCGGCGGTGGAGGCGAAATTCCGGCTGTCCACACCCATGCCTCCCTTTCGGATGATGTCGAGCAGGATGGCACTCTCCCTGGAGTCCACTTGCGGTTTCTGTTTCTCGCGCAGTTCGGTGGTGCGCTTGTGGTCCCGCAAGGCCGCGTATTCTATCTTCTCACCGCGCTCCGCTTTGCGCATCACCTCCACGGCATTGTTCACGTCCGTTTCGATGGCTTCCAACAGGGTGGGGTTCTCTTGCAGTTCCTGTGTCCAGTATTCCACCAAAGGAAGGTTCTCCGCCGACATTTTGGCTGGCAGGCCAAAGTCCATCATCCTTACGCCTGCAACGAGTTCGGCCACCAGCCGCTCGTATTTTACGGCATCTTCCGAGGGTGCTTTCCCGCCCAGCATCACCATTCCTTCACGGGCAAGGCGTTGCTGGTGTCCGGTGGCACTGGCCACTTGGCGCACCAACTCCTGCACATAGTCGGGGTAAGAAGAAAAATGCTTCTGGTCGGGCATATAGACGGCATCCTTGGCGGTGTCGTAACGGGGTATGCCAGTGCCATCCTTGCGGATGGGTACGAGGTTTTCCTTGATCTGTGCCACGAAATGGTTGACGGCATTCCTCAACTGCCGTTCTTCCGCCCTGAGGTTGCCACGGTCGTTGATGCCGCCACAGTTCTCCAACAGGTCTTGGTAGGTTTCGGGGTTCGCATCGGGCAGCGTGGTCTGGTCCACGTTGAACAGGATGCGTATCTCCCGGTTGCGCACCCCCTTGTATTGTTTCTGTTCTTCCTTGTCCAATCGGAGGTAGTCTTCCCTCGACATTGTGTCGTTCGGGTCGTTGCGGTTAACATATTGTTCCCATTTGTACCAATGAAAGGGTACGCCCTTTTCGCCTTGCAGCACCGCATCGCCGTATTTCTTGGCCTCGTTGAACGAGAAATAGCGGGCGGTCTTGTATCCGCCCCGGTCGGCGTGCATACCGAGCATGAGGGCGTTGAACGGGTTGACTTCGGGTCCTCTCGGGTAAAACCGTGGGGCAGTCCGGGCCGCAGCGTTCAGCCAGTAGCCGCCACTGCTTGCCGCACCATTCAAGGCACCAGACAGCAGTTCCTTTTCCCGTTCCACGGCGGCTTTCTCTTGATGGCTTTTATCCTTGCTCATATTTTTTCAGATTATTATGTTGTTACTTGATACCAAATGTCCTTTCCCTGCCTTCCTCCAATGCCCGCTCAGAGTCACGGTAGTTCCCTTGGGCTATCTGCTTGGTTTGCTCATGTTTGGCCAGCACGGCATTGGCGAGGGTATTGATTGGCAATGCACCCTCCCGACAGGCTTCGGCTGCATTGTGTGGCAGGAGGATGCTGCACGGCACCCCGTTGATGTCCATAAAGAGGTTGTCACCCTGCAATACGGGATTGGCGAGCCTTGCGTTGAGCGGCTCATCGGGATAAGGCTTATAAAGCCGCCGAGGTATTTCCTCTTTTCTGTCCAATGCTTCATGGCCAGCCTTGTTCAACAGGTTCAAACCACCCATGCCTATCAACACCATTTTCAGCAAGGGATTACGGACAAACATGCCCAGCAGGATGGAGGCGATAGGCAACAGGCTGTCCTTTATCCCGAAAGACTTCGTCTTGCCGGTGAACAATCCTATCAGTACATCGGGAAGCATGGAAACCACATACCCAAGATTTCTGCCCACATCGCTCATGCCGTTCAGCCCGAATGTCCTGAGCAGCCCGTCCCAACCGTTTTCGTTGGTGGGTTGCGGGTCTGATTGTTCGGTTGGTCGGAGCGATTGTCGTGTTTGCGGTTCATCCGTTATCGGCTCCGGCTCATCCGTTGAAGCTGGCTTCAAGTTGGCTTGGCGGTTCTCTTCCTCTTGCAAGGCCCGTTGCTCCGCCAAGTATGCTTCCTCTTGCCCCGGTGCCACGATCATGGGCACATCCTTGTAACGCTCATCATCGCGTTTGTCCTCAGCTCCATTTGGAAATGTCGATTGAAGGTTCCGGGCACCCGGAAAAGTTTTCTGTTCCATCCAATCCATCCACATCGGCTTTTCAGTGGGGATGCCCATCGGTTTGGCCAACCGGTTGTTGACCGACAGCACATAGTCGTTCTCGTAGGACAGGATTTGGCTCCCCTGCTTGCGGAAGTCTGTGAACACGTTCTTTTCCGTTCCGAACACGGCACGGCTGATGCAATCCTCAACGGTCGGTGCTTTGCCTCCGGCTTTCTCCTTTCCGTCCAAGTACCACTCCACACCGTAGGAAGCGGCTTCCAGCCCTACAGTTCCGGCCAATGCCGCCCACGAGGTGATGCCTCCGGTAGCCATAGTGTCAGCAGCCAACGATACACTACGTCCGGCCCACTTTTCACCGGTAGATGGCTTATAGGCAGCTTCGCCCCTTGCGTCTATCTCCTGTTGCAGGGGAGACTTCATCAAGGAGTCGGCAAATCCGAACAGACTTCCCTCCATGCCTTTGCGCAGCACGTATTCCACGGATGACTTGGGCATCCGCTCCTGAACCATGCGGTTAACCATCATCTGCTCCACCCGGTAGTCCACGTATGCGTAAGCAAGGTCGCCGCCCAAGCGGGCTGATAAACCGTCGTAACGTTCCCTGCCAATCTCGGCCACCACCGCCTTGCGCCATTCATGCGACAACAGCGCGAGGTCGGAGGTGAAATCCTTGTTCCCGGCAATGCGCTTGCGGCACATTTCCACATAATCTTCTGCCGTCTTGCTGTTCCATTCACCCGTCAGGCGTAAATGCTGCATGGTGGTGTCCGGCATACCCGTGGCACCGGCGGCAAGGCTGCCAAGCAGTCCACCTGGGCTGAATGCGTATTCGCCGATTTCCTCCGCCTGTTTCTTGCCGAGAAAGTCTTCTACGTTGCGCATGACGGGGGCGAAATGGGTGTTGAAATAGCTTTGCAGGCAGTATTCCACTTCGGCAAACCGTTCGATATGTTGTATTTCCTTGCTCATGCTGTTAGGTGATGTTGAATTTTTTTCGACTCTTTTTACGTTCGGCATAGCTCAAGCGAGCTTGGCTCTGCTCTCACTAAATCGAAGTGTTAAGTTGCTTCATCAGTTGTTCCTTGGTCTGTTCAATGGCGTTGCGGCAGGCTTCCATCTGCTTGGGATAGTATTTCTCCAGCAGGGTGTCCTTGGCTATCTCATCGTGGATAAAGCCCACTGCTGTCTCCCGGTTGATTTCCACCGATGCTTCCCCGTCCTCCTTGTTGTTGAACCAGGCTTTGGTCCACCAGCGGACACCGGCCCGGTCGGGATAGACAGTGACCAGTCTTGGAATGTCGAAACTGCGCACATCTATCTCCAGTCCTTCCAGCGGGTCGGTGACACCGATGGTGGCTACCGCTTCGTCAAGTCTTTTTTTTTACCGCTTTCGTCCAAAGTGGAAAGGAACAACCCGTGGCGGAATGCCAAGTAGTCCAAAAAGTCGCCTATCAACAGGTTTTGCACTTTGGCGGCGATGGGCATGGAGCGGGCACCGATGCCGAGTGGGTTGGCTAGCGAGGGTATTACTTCGTAGAAATAGTTACGCATGGCCGAAAGCGAGAAGATGTTGCGCAGTGACTGGGCGGTACGGTCGGCCACTTGGTATTGTCCGTTGCCAATCTCCGACAGGTAGTCGGGATAAAAGCGTAGCATCAGTTCCTCGATCTCCTCCCGGTCATCATCATACTCCGTGGGGATGTCCATATCAAGGGTCTCGAAGTCGGGCATCCCCGTATGCCCTTGCAGTTTCATCATCTTCAGGTTGCCGTAGAGCATGGCGAGGAAGTCGATGGGGTTGATTTCCTCCCCGTCATACCGCACCTCTAAATGGAGCAGGTCACTGCTAATGGCCAGCACGCTCCCTGCCTTTACTTTCGCCCCGAACGGTGCCATCACCCTCGCCAGATGTGCGTAGGTCACCTCGTACTTACCGTACCGCGTCACTTGGAACAGCCCGTGTGTGGAGTTGCTTCCGATTCCCGTCACCACGCCGTCGGCCACCGCAGCCAGTATGTAGCGGTGCGTGCCGAAGTCCACACCGTGGTGGAAAAACTTGTCACCAGTCTTGGGGTGGGTCTGTTCCCCATAGTCCAAGAGCAGTTTCACTTCACCGTCACGCTCCTCAAACGGCATACAGTAGCCGCTTTGGGAAGCGAGGTTCATTTCTTGTGTATAGTCCATATTTCCGATGTCGTCAATTATCTTTCTGTTTTATCTTCTCATTCCTCCTTGCCGTTCCTGTCCTTCCTGCGGCGTTTGCCCTACGGGATGTGTCTGCTCTATCCGTGAATTGTTGCCGATAAGCATCATGCCCAACAGAAGTCCGCCTATTTTGCCCAACCAGCCGAAACGTCCGAACACCAACAGGGCGGAAGCCACCAAACCGAGCATCCCTAAGCCTGACACGTTCCCTTTCCCTAAGTTGGAGAAAAAGTTGCCGAACATTTCCATACCATTTCCACCGGTCAAGTTGCCCAAGAACGAGCCGATACCTCCCCATGTCTGGTTCATGGTGGTAACGCCCTCCTTCACGCCTTGCAAGGCTTCACCGGCCTGACCTACGGCCTGTTCTACTTTTTCAGCGGCTTGCCCGGCCATCTCCATTCCCTTGTCCACATTCTCTTCGCCAACCAGCACATCGGCTACGGTGCGCACTACGGGCTTGTCGTTCACGATGTTCTCCCACGCAAGGTAGCCCATGCCGCCTCCTACAACCGCTGTCTTGGTGGCGTGGCCGAATCCGGCAAGGGTGCGTTGGGGATGCACGACGGCTCCTCCCAACGAACGGGTGGCTGAGTTGTTGACCAACCTCTTGCCGTAACCCAGTATTGTTGCCCATTTTCCCATATCCAAGTATTCATATTCGTTTATAAGTCTCCGTTTCTTCTCCATCTGCGCATGGCGGCACGGGCGATTTCCGCCTTGTCCGCTTTCTGCGGTCTGGCTCCTTCGTCTATGGTCGCCCACACGTCTGCCAACGAGGTGTATTTCACCGCCAATGTCAGGTGGCGCAGTTTCCTGTTCATCACTTTCAGCTTCGAGCGGATGCCGAACGCCAGTTCTATCCGCTGCTTCTCGGTCATCTTGGTATCACTCAGGCAGACTTGCCGGATGTCATTCACGATTTCCACGCTCCCCAATATGAGGTCTTGATAGAGCCGGTTACGGTTCGGGGTGAGTGCCACGGCGATGGCATTCCCTGCATGGTCTCGCAACTGTCGGTTCAGGTTACCCATGTTCTCGGTCAACTTGCCAACCTCGTGGTAGAAGCCGTATATCTGTGCCGCATAGCTGATGATGTCACGGAAAGAGTCCAAATAGTCGTTGAATTTCCGTTGGATGTCGGTCGTACCTTCCACCTCCTCGCGCGTCCAGATGTGCCCGGTGGTCTGCATGAGCATGGCCCGCTCCTGCGCCTTCAACTGGTCTTCCGCCTTTTCGGTATAGAGGTATACCATCCCGGCCAAGGTAGGGTCTATCTGTGCATGAGTTTGTATGGCGCAGATAACCAACAGTCCTACCAACACGATATGTCTCATTCTCCCTGCCATTGTCGTAATTGTTGATTTTTCAAATGTTAATTGTCAATTGCTCTCGCCGCCCTCCGCCATCTGTCCAAGGCGGCATGGGCTATCTCACCGTTTTCGCGGTCAATCATGCCTGCCGTGACATTGTTCCACACGTCCGTCATCGTATAGTATCGGATGCTCAGGTAAAGCTGGTGCAGTTTCTTGCTGAAAGCGTCCAGCCTGTCGGACAAAGCCCAAAGGGTCTCGCTCCGTTCCGCTCCGGTCAGCATGTTCTGCGGGCCGCCTGTGGCCACGGCATTTCGTAGCAGCGTATAAACCGAAACCAGCTCCGTGGCGGTTTCGATGTAGAGGTTGTTCATGCTCATGGTGGCGATAATGCCTTGTGGATTACTGGTGACGGCCTTGCGCAGCTTGCCGAGGGTAATAAAGATGCGCACCCCGTCTTCATAGAGGGTGGCGGCGGCTTTCAGTGAGGATGCGTAGCCCTCCACTGTTTGCAGGTAGTCGCTGTACTTCCGTTCCCATTCGTGGATGCGGTTGAACTCGGCAGCAATGGTGTTCTGCAACACCGCCGTCTTGGTCTGACCTTCTACCTGCTCTTGTATCTGGCCGTTGATGGCCTCGTTGCCTTCCGCCAAGGCCAACCATTCCAAAGGATTGGTCTGCACAAATTGCGCTTGTGCCCGAATACTGGAACACAATACTAATACGATGGTCATCAATATCTTAGCGGTTCGTAATTTCATAGATTCCCTTCCTTCGTTTGTTCTGTTCAACCCGCTCACGAATGATGGGTACCAACTTCTCGTTTATTCCCACACCGATAATGTCAAGCCGGGGCGTGGTACGGTCGCCGGAATAGACACTCACGGTTTTCAAGCCGCAAAGTTGTTGCAACAGGTTGCTCCGTTCCCCGAAATCCACCACCCGGTAAAGTTCTACATAATCGCTGCTCCGGATAATCACCCCATGCTCGTAAATCAGTTGTTCGCTGGTGATGCGGTACACCATGCGTTTCAGATAGATAAAGCGGTAGGCCAATACTAATGACACGGCCACCGACAGCCACAACAGCAATCCCATAAACGGCATGCCGTCCATCCCGGCGCAGGTGTAGCCGCACAGGTCGAGCGTCAACAGCGGCCAGTTGTCGATAAAGAACTGCACCGTCCGTGGCCGTAGTTGGATGGTGCCGGGAATTGTGTATGGGGGATGTGCGTTGGTCTGTGTCATCGTCTGAATCGGGTTTGTCGTTCTTCTGCATTTTCCTGTTCCATGTTTTCATCCATCCGTTTGCCCATGAGTTGGTCGTTCCAGTCCTTGTAGCTCTCGCTGGGTGGACGGTAGTCAATGCGTCCTCTCTCCAAGTCAAGTTCTTTGCAGACGGCATCAAAGTCAAAGGTGGACACATCCATCTCGTGCCGCCCGTATTTCCCGGTCAAATCGGTGACAACCAAGGTGTCTTTCTTAGTCGTATGCGAGTTGAATACACGCCCGTTCATCATCTGCAAGGCGAAATTCACGGCATAGAGCTGCCCTGCACGGTCGCGGTCGAAGCAGAGGTGGTGATTGGCGGCGGGTGTCTGCTCCAGCATCCCGGCAAACTGCTTTACGCTCGGTGTGCCGCCGGTGGAAACAAACACGGCATTGCCCAAGTCGGCGTATGCCACGGTTTGCTTCTTTTCCATTTGATAGAACGCCATCGCATCGAAGGCACTCTCAAACCAATACACATCCTTGGCTTCTGACAGCGGGGTGGTAAAGCCCACATCGCTGCGGTGACTGTTCAGCCTGCCTATCCACATGCCTTCCGTGGCATTGCTCCCCGCCGCCATGCCCTTGTAGGCGGTCTTGCCCTCGGCATTGGGACGGCTGCGTTCCTCCAAACCTACAATCTGTTCGCCTGGCCATGCCGGAAGCGACAAGGGAAAAGCGAGATTAGCAAATACCTTGCCGTCCGTCCGGTGCTTAGCGGCAAGGAAAAAATGGCCGCAAAAAGCACGTTGGGTGTCGAGGTCGATGTCCCGGTTCTTGAAATAGGGATAGAACTTCTTCTGGCTCTCCCAATCGTCCATGCGGAAGGCTTGCAGGTCGTATTCGCCGATGTCAAACGGTTTGCCCTCCTTTTGGGGATTGTAAATTTTGGTCTCGCGGATTTCCTGTGGCTCGTTCAGCAGGCGGCGGCATACGAGGTTGACCAGTCGGTCAGTGGACATACCCGGCGTGTATTCGGCAAAAAGATGGGGATGTTCCTTGATGAAGGAGATGACGTTGTAGTTCTTGCGTTCAGGTGGCTGGAAACAACAGAAGCCATTGGCCGTGACGATAAACTTGTCACCGCGCACCCTGCGTCCGTCGCTGTCAATGCGCACATACGACGGATAGCGCAGGCCGTCACGGCGGTTCAGCCGATAGCCCGCGTCCACCAGCAACTCCTGTATGCTCAGCCGCCTCTTGTAATCCTCGTAGGTCAGTTCTGCCATTCCTATTTCTTAATTCTCAATTTTCAACTTTCAATTATCTAATCACATTCCATGCCTCAGTTCATGCTGCATCCGTTCCGTGTTCACGGCTGCCTCATAGTTTCGTGCCGCCACATCCATGGGCGTGTCCACTCCGGGTTTGAAGTAACAGCGTGGGGGCGGAGGATTGTGCCTTTCCAAGTAGATGTCGGGACGTGGGCCACGGCCCAGTTCGCCCATCACGGCCACGCCCGCCAACAAAGCCGCCCCGATTTTCGTTCCCAATGGTATATTGTCCCTCGATTTCATGTCCACTTCCCCGAATATCTTGGAAAACAGTTTCAGACGATGGTAATCATCAATGGCCATGAACTTGTCATATTGTTTTTGGGTGATTTCGTGGCTCACGGTTTCTCCGTCTATGACGGCGGTCATGCGGTATTTCCCCTCGGCTTCTGCGGGTTCGACACGAATTTGATCCACTGTTACTTCACGTCCATGCCGACCCTCCCGGAACCAGCCCTTGTCGGGGTTGATGTAGGCAAGGTCGTTGCCGTCCATCACCACCGTTCCCTTGGGCAGTTCCCTTTCTTCAGGCACTACGGACAAACCTTCATTGACATATTGTCTTTGCCCACCTTGCTCTATTTGCTCCACTTGGGAAAGCTGGAGGTCCAAGTCTTCCTTGACCGCTGGGTGCAGTTCGATGGCAATCATCTTGTCACTATTCAGCATGTCCATGGTGACAGGTGCGGAAAAATCCTCCTTGATGATGCCATTAATGATTTCCAGCCGTTTTTCCACCGGCACATCCTGTGCAGAGTTGTTGGTCAAAGCTGCCAATTCTTCGTCTTTCAGGTCATACTGCAAATCGGCAGAGACGGAGGAAGACTGTATGGTCAGCGTCTTGCGCTCGGAATCTATGAGTATGCCGTGGCTCGCTAAGCATTCCTGCCATTTCTCGTTGGTGAAATAGACGGGGGAAGTGATGAGCGTGTGGTAAGGCTTGGCCGGTTCGGTGGGTCGTGGCTTGGGTTGCAAAGGTGTGATGACCGTTTCCAGTTCCTCCAACACATCCTGTCCGGCTACTGTCGTGGTGGGTTGCCCCTTGTAGTAGAAACCATAACCGCCGCTTTGCAGTTCTCCGGGTTTCATACGCCCGTCAGGTCGGTTGGGCACTATCGGTGCGCCGGGAAAGTAAAGGTTGCCACCTATGCGCCGCAGATGGAAACCGTCCTGCTGCCGGGGTGTCCAGCCGAGGAAACAGGGTCCCCAAGGGTGGCGCAAAGGGAATGGCCGTCCAAGCCGCCCGTATTCGCCGGCACCGATGCGATAGCCGTGTAAGCCCATGGCCACCCGTCCGTTGGCGTTCCGTGCGTGTACGAAATCCTTGGGCAGGTCAAAGTCCGCAGCCACGATGCTGGCGAAGGTGTTATAGCACCTTCGGTTGGCGTAATTCGTACCCCAGTCAGTCAGTGCTTGCAGCTGCTTTTCGGTGATGGGATAGGAAAGCAATGGGGAGTCATGTCCCTGCACAATCAGGACGAATCCCTCGCTGCTCCCTGCGATATGTCCCCTCATGCCATTACGTGCCAAGATGTCGCGCATCTCCGGAGGCAGTTCCAAGGGGCGTGGATTGGTATTCGTTCGTATGCTCATCTTAGTGTTGTTCTAATGCTGTTATACGCTATCAGGCATCGCCGTTGGCGAGTGCCGTTTCCATCTCTTCCTGTTTCATGTCGAGGAAGCGCAAGGCGGTGTCATCATCCATCGGCAGGTCACGCAGGCGGCAATACTTCTCGTATTCCGTTCTCCACTCCCTTGAATGGTGCTGTACATAGTCTTTCCAATCGTATTCACCGCTCTGCACTTTTTCCACAAGAATTTCTTCCGAATAGTATTCTTCCTTTGCCATGATGCTTTATAGTTTGGGGGCGTTGGCGTTCTGCATCCTACGCTGGCTGCTCCGCTTCAGCTCGTTCCACATTTCTTCGGTGTAGTCGTCCTCATGCACGTAGTCGAGACCGCCCTCGCCATCTGCCACCCAGCAGCCGAAACAACCGAAGTTGTACTTCTCCCACTCACGTTTCGCTTCCTGTTTCCATTGTACGCCGTCGCCAACGCACACCAAAATGCCGGTCGGCTCGTTCAGGTTAATGCCGATGGTCATCAGTTCATCGCCCTCCGCCACGGTCAGGGGTTCACCCACTTGCAGGCAGTTGATTTCCGCCGTGGAAAGGTGGAAATCATTGGCTATGATTTGCAGGTTGCGCCCGATGACGGGTGTGGGCACGGAAAGGATTTGCTTCGTGCCAGAATCTATCTGGTGGAACGCCTGTACGGGGTTATCGCTGGCATCCTGCATCGGTGCGATGACCGCCTTCCCCTCCAAAAGGCGCTGTTTCTGTTCCTCGCTGAAACGCTCCAAGCGGCTTTCCACCAGCACGGGATAAAACAGCACATCGGCTGTGCCGTCCTCGCGCCGTATCAACGAGAAGCGTGTCCTCGCATGGATGGTGTTGCCTTCTGAATCGTCCACACGAATGGGTAAAACGGGCGAACGGCGGCCCGAATGGATAGCTTGCAGCACATCCACCGGCAGGTCGCCGATCATCTCCCTTGTCAGCCCGAATTGTTCGAGGATGCCGTAGGGCACTTCCTCTTCCGAGAATTTGTATCTGTTCATTCGTCCAAGTTATATTTGTTACACTCGGACAAATGTAAGGTGGCAGAACGGGACTAAATAAAAGTCGGTAAGAAAAATGCTTAGATTTTGGGTTATTTAGGGCAATAGCGAAAAATCATACTGTCAATCATACTTTTATAGAAAGGAAACATACTTGTAACAAATAACCTTCTTTATCAGCCTTCAATAGACAAAGGGACTATTAGTGAGATGTTTTTGGAGTATAAAATAAAATTCTTACCGAAAACTTGCGGGAATGAGGATTTAATCGTACCTTTGCAACACGAGAACCCCCAAGCCTCTCAACGATGCTCAAATCGGGGGTCGTTTTATTTTTATACCTTATGACTGTTTCATTCACCAAACGATACAATTCTCCGGAAGACATAATTTCCCTCCTATTAGAGAGGGGGCTTGCAATCAATGACAAGGCAAGAGCCTGCCGGTATTTGCAGACTATCGGGTATTATCGTCTGAGTGCCTATTTTTACCCTTTTCTTCTTCAACCGAAAGAAGAACATCGTTTCAAACCGGGCTGTGAATTTCAGAACGCGCTCGACTTGTATCGTTTTGACAAGAAACTCAGGCTGTTCCTTTTCAATGAGATAGAGAAGATAGAGATTGCTTTCCGCAGCGTATTGGCTAATGTCGCAGCAAAAGAATCCGGTAACATTTTTTGGATGACGGATGCTTCCATGTTTTCCAATGAAGAGAAATTCCGACGGACAATGACTTTGGTGGACAAGGAAATGAAAAGCTCCAAGGAAGATTTCATCCTGCATTTCAAAGGTAAATACAATGAGGCCTATCCGCCTGCATGGATGCTTGTGGAGATTTTACCTTTAGGGGTGGTCACACGGATTTACGAGAACATCAAATCGAATCAGCTGAAGAAAAGTATATCGGGGTATTTTGACTTGCCCGTACCTGTTTTCATTTCCTGGCTTACGGTAATAACTCTTACAAGAAACTCTTGCTGCCATCATTCGAGAATATGGAACAGGCTATATGCCGTAAATCCTATGATTGCTAAGAAGATGAAACGCCCTTGGATAAGCAAGGATATATCACCCCGCAAGACCTTTTACGAAATTTGTATCATAAAGTGGTTCATTGATATTATCTCTCCGCAAAATGACATGAAAGGACATTTGCAACAGCTCCTTGCGGACTTTCCAATGGTTGATACACGGGCAATGGGATTTCCTGACAGATGGAATGAGGAACCTTTATGGACGGATTGACATCTGGCTGGAACAAGTGCACTTGAAGGTTACGGTCTTCATACTGCACTATAAAAGGAACTGATAGAGCTTGCCTATTGGGCAGGCTCTTTTTGTAGGCAGCCTAAGTCTGATTCGCAGGTCTGATTCGCTATAAAACCTTATAATGTACCTTTTCCCATTGCCTCTTTACCGCTTGTCCGCCCACCATATATTATTTTTGCGCCATGAAAAAGTCATGGCTATTATTCACCTTGTTATTCTGTTGCCTGTCTTTACAGGCACAGTTTCACACCATTGCACATAGCAAGCCCCTGTACAAAGTGCAGGACTCAGCTAAGCCTATAGAAACAAAAAGCCTCCCCGAAAATGGAGAGGCTGATAACCTTGTTTCCCTTACCTCGATGGCAGGGAAACACTCAGAAGAAATGCACAGCTATTGGATAGGCTGTTATATGAGTGTATCTTACCCTTTGAAGAAAATCATGGTCACTTCGCCTTACGGGCGGCGCAAAGACCCATTCACCGGCAAGCGGAGCAACCACGAGGGATTGGACTTGCGGGCAAGCGGTGAGGAGGTCTATTCCATGATGTCGGGCGAGGTCGTTAAGGTTTCATACGATAAGCGTTCGGGTAACTATGTTTCCATCCGTCACGGAGACTACACCGTCAGTTATTGCCACCTCTCAAAGGCATTGGTAAAGAAAGGCGCACAAGTCCTACCGGGAGAGGTGGTGGCTATCAGTGGTAACACGGGTCGTAGTACTGGACCACACTTGCACATCACCGCCAAATATGGCAAGAAGCACATCGACCCAGCCATCCTGCTCCAGTTAGTCAAGGAAACTCAAGAAGAAGCCTTGAAGCATTTGGTAGCTGGCTGAGCTACTTCCCGTTCCCTTTTAAGAACTGCTCGTAGTCATATTCATTCATCCTCGGCTTGTAGGTCTTTCCCGACAAGAACATCCTCACTATCAGGAACGGCCAGAATACGGGTATTATCCACATGACCGTCCGGTTGCAGATTGACTTCTCATGGCTTTTCCTGTTATACCTGCGCCTTGGATACCTCTCATAATATCTTCCAATCGGTATTACGATGTACCGCCAAGCTATTAATACCAATCCGACCCATTCCAACCCGAATAGGCAAAGCCCGATGACAACCAGCCAGAAAGCGGTTGTCTCCGGCGATAGGAAATGCCTTAGCATTTTTCCGCACACTTTCAAAAGAATGTAGGCGAATGCTAGTAATACAATATACTCCATATCTTTGATTATTAGACTACTAAGTTAACCAATCTTTTTTATTTATGCAAGAAATCCTGCTTGTATTTTGCCTTTCTCCTTAAAGATATTCCTACAAAAATGCCATTCCTCATTCCTTCAAGATTAGGAATAGGGAATGGCATCCGCAACAAGCCCGCAAAAGATAGATGGCAAATTTCAGAACTTCTTTAAATTCACCGTCTTCGTTATTCCGGGAAAGACGGTCAACCGGGCAGTCCCGTTGCTGTTTATCTCCACATGGGTGTAACGAGGCTCTATCACCACCTTCCCATCCAACATGATGATGCCCCATTGCCGGGGATTGGCTTCCACGGCACAATAGTTGCCCACGGGCTTCTGTATGCTGCGGTAAACAGGCGGGACGATGACTTGGCTGCCTGATTTCAGACCCCATTTCAATCCCGATTGGAACGGAACGGCATTTTGTATTTTGGCCAGCCGCATCTGCTGTTTCTTTTCTTTTTCACGTTGGTGGTTCTCTCTCATCTTAGCGGCTCTCGCCTCGGCTTCCGCTTTCAGTCGGGACACCGCCACATCAAAATCCTCGTCTTGTGTCTTCGCGTGCTCGCAGGCGATGTATTGTTTTTCCTTGCCGTCCACGGCGTGGTAGTAATTGCCTTTTTCATCGGCAATCACGATGCTGCCGTCTGCCAGTTCGCCGCAGAATCCATAATATTCGTCCTCGTCATCCGCTAAGATGCACACGCAATTCCGATGGAAGAAAACATCCTCACTGTCTATGTTCCTGAACTTACGCTTTTCGGTCAGATTGTAAATCCGCAGATAGAAGCCTCGTGGCACCAAATCAAAACTGTTCATTCCCAACGGGCTTTTATAGACATGCTTGGTACGGCTGTAATACAGCATTCCGACCTTCAGCATCTCAATCTTCCCGAATTTCAACACTTCCGGTTTCACGTTATACAGCTTGGACGTTTTCAAGTCGATGTAGAATGTATGTCCGGCATTGTCCGGTACGGCGACGATGTCATCCGGAAAGAATTTCATATTCCGGTAGCGTTCGAGCTTCATCCGTATGTTCCCGTTTCCGTCCACGATGCCGGTTCGGTTGTCATTGAACAGCACGGAGGCCAGATTGCCTTTCACGTCAAATACGGTGCAGTATTGTGCTTTGGCTGTGATGGTCTGTCCTTGCTTCAATCCCCAAAGCCCGCTTTGCCTGTCCTTATATGGTTTCAGGACTTCTGTCTGTGAAACAGGATTACCAAGCAGGGGAGAATTGCCTTGCAGGTAATCCATCAGCTGTCCGTGTGACACAATAGTCTCCAGCAAGCCGTTAGTGTCCAATGCCTCGCCTTTATCTTGCCCGGCAGCCATATAGGAAACGTTCCTTGCATTCGCGGCAGGATAGCCTTTGCCAGCCAACCGTCCCTCGAACATGGCCTGCCAGTCCCGATAAGCCGTAGGCAATCCAAACAGGCGATACAGCCCCACGTTATCTATCAACATACACGTTTCCTTGCCCTCCGTCTTGCGCAGTCCCCGTCCCACTTGTTGCAGGTACTTGGCAAGTGAAAGGGTCGGCCGAGCCATTTGCACAAATTCCACATCCGGGCAATCGAAGCCCTCGCTGAACACATCCACGTTCACCAATACCTGTATCTTGCCCTGTCTGAAGTCCTCCACCATTTGTTTGCGCAGCTTGGCAGGCGTCTTGCTGTCTATGGCAACGGCATTCAAGCCTTTCTCATTATAATAAGCGGTGATGTTCCGTGCGTGGCTGATGCTGACGGCGTACACGATGCCTTTCTTTCCATCGGCATATTGCCGCACACTCTCATACAGCCGCTCGATGGTCGGACGGCGGTTCAGCACCTTGTCCAGCTCTTTCACTTGGAAATCCCCGTCCGCACCCCGTTTCTCCAGACCGTTTATCAACCTTTGGTCTTCGCTATTCGGACGTATAGACACATAATCAAAAGGTGAAAGCCATCCTTGTTTGATAAAGTCCGCAATGCCGTCCGAGGTTATCAACGTCTCGAACAAATCCGTGAAACCTGTCCGGTTCAACCGGCAGGGCGTGGCGGTCATGCCTAACTTCTTCGCTTTCGGATAGCGCAGCCACAGTTCCTTGTAAGTTTCCGCCAACGCATGATGGGCTTCGTCTATCACGATCAGGCTGGGGCTTTCGTCTCCTACGTCCTCCCAATGCCGTGATAGCCACTGAATGGACATCACTTTGACAATCCCATCATTTGGCTTTATGCCATACCGTGCAACAGTATCTTCTATCTGCTCTACTAGTTCCCTGCGATGGGCGACAATCCAAACGCTTTTGTGTTCTGTCTCCTTCAGCCAATCATAAATGACGGATGCAAGCAGGTGTGTTTTGCCTGTACCTGTGGGCATCTGCACCATGACGCTACGGTGCAGATGCCATTCAGTAAAGAGCGATTGCTTTATGTTATGTTGGTAATTGCGCAGCATTGTAGTAATATCATGCGGGTCAATAACCTATTAAGTCTTCTTTCATCTTAGTATGAAGTTCTTTGCCTTTTGCCTCACTTCTTGGCTTGCCGAATAAATCAACGATTATAGTTGCATATGTACCGAATCCGGCACGTACCATCTCTTCAATCTTTTCTTTCGGGTACCTCTGCTTCTTACCTAATAATTGGTAGACTTCAGCTTTATATTGTTCGTAGCGTTGTTCCAACGCCAAGTTTTTCTCATTGAGAATCATATCCCCTTGGGCATGGAAACAGAGTTTGCATTCAGTTTCCGTGATAGACTCGAAATTAATTCCAACAGGCAAATCCGGATATAACCGTGTGAGTGTTTCAATATATGGGGAATATGGATTCGCGCCTATGGGATTTGCCATTTTAAGTCTGTTGCATTCGATACCACTTGGAATTAAGTTGTAGAAGCACATGGCCAAGCCTGGATATTCTTTTTCCCCTTTAGGATAGAAATGATCAAATTCCATTGTTCGCCTGGATTTACCATTGATAACGACTTCCTCAAGGTGTTCATCCTCACAATAAGGGCATACCTTGATTCCCATTCTATTGAACAGCGTGTAGGAATTATAGGTATTGGCGGAATCGACATATGTGGTTTTCCCCTTAGAGAATTTGGTTTCATACAATTTCTTGAATGTGTCAAACCTAAGTTTGTCCGCATGATTTTTTGCCCAATCTTTCAATGTGTCCAAATCTGCAAGAATGAAGCGGTTCAGCCATGAGGTGTCTTTTCTGTCCCATTCATTTGGATAATGTCCTATATGTGGCAATGCCGTTATGTTTCTGTATAAAATTGCAATATTTCCACTGGAGAGTTTAGTCGTTACATAATCAATGACGGCATCAGAATGAAGCTTTTTCAATTCCTCTATATTCTCAAAATCCAAGGCAATCATTGCAGGCTTTTCAATAGATGTTCAAAGCTATAGCGTATCATTTCATCGCCTATCTCAGGTACGAACTCTTTCAAATGCGTAATCTCTTCCTTTTCCTCAAATGTCAATTCTTCTTTCCTTTCAACTATCTTCTTCAAGAAATCGAATTTCGATTGCAGAAAAATCCTTGCTTGCTCACCAATCGTATATTTTAAGAAAAATCCTTCTGCCATAATTGTGTGGATGTTTGCGGCGAAATAGGTTTTGTCGGTATGCTGGCATATCTTGCACAGACCCATATCATCGAAGTCCATCTTTATGATCTGGTCTGACAATAAGTCTGAAAGAATGAACGGGGAATGTGTCGTGACGATTATTTGGAATTGTGCTTCCTTTGGACGCCGTTCTACTATTTGTGACAACGTGTGGACAAACTGCCTGCACATTTCAGGGTGCATATAAGTCTCAGGCTCATCCAGTAAAAAGATGATGTCCGGCATTTTTGCATCCCTGTATTTCTCTCCTTGCTCCATCACTTTCATGTGTACACCAAATTCCTCTATCACGCCCCATACTTTTGCATATTGGTATTCGCCGGCACTGACATGTGTCCAATGGAAAGGCAACAGTTCTTTTGTAAACACTCCGTATTCGTCGGGACGATACTGCTCCATCCGCTCAAACAGGTTCTGCATGATGCTGTCCTCTGATAAATCGATGTCATCAACAGGTATGGAAAAGCTGTCTTCAGAGAAGTATTTTTCATCCATTTTCATCAGCAGGTCATGAATATCCTTAATATCCGAACTTATCTGCCAGACCAATCCGTATTTGGTGCCATATTCTTCAGAGTACATATCAATGAACTCGCATAACTCCTCAATCCTTTTGAGAATGGACTTTTTCCCATGGTCAACGGAAAGATCCATGTCATGCACTCTAATCCCTTCAACCCATTTCCGTAAGTAAATGGCATAATCCACCATCAGGTCATGGATAAAACGGGTCTTGGGGGTTGTATCTTTAGGATATGTTACCGGAGTATTATAAGGAAGCCCCTTTTTCAGGTTCTTCGCTTTTTGGTTTTCAACATAATCTTTATATGTCCAATAGTATTTTTCGTAAAGTCTTTCGTCAATATCCGTATTCAACTCATACTGCCAGTTCTCACAAGTGATTTCAAAGGCCGCTTTATACTTGATACTTTCTTTCGGGAATCCCTTTATGTAGTTCTTCAATAAAATGCATTCCATGGATACGGAAAACCGTCCGAAAGGGGCGATAATCCTTGGAATCAGTCCATATGGATTCTCTATCCGCTCATTCCTTATGTCATCGTATGGACAATTTGCGAACGAACTTCGGTCAAAGGCATTGATGATGCATGCAGAACTATCAAACTTGGGAATAGGCTCAATTTTTACTATTTCGCCAGTTTGTTCATTTATGGTAAATTCTGCCAAGCCGTATTTCTTTTCGGGTACGTCAACGTTTGTAATCCCTTCAATGTCCATCCCGACATACTCTATCACGAAATGTTCCGGAGCATCTTTCTGATACAACAGAAAGTAGGCATCCGTATTCATGGATTCGAAACGTGTATAATCATCCATTCCAATTAGCTGCAACAGATTGGTTTTTCCTGAGCCTGTCCTCCCTACGATAACGGAAAGGTTCTTGATGAAGTTCTCTCCATAGAGATAGTTTCTGTTGTTAGAAGAACACCTCTTTTTTACAATCAGTTTGTGGTCATCAAAGTGTACTTCATAGTCGGGGTTAAATGCCACTTCTTGATTTACGATGTTTCTGAATCTGCTTATGTAACAATATATCAATTGCATATTATTGGAATATGAATGTTGAAAGTAGGTCTACTTTAAATACGACTTGAAAAGTTCATATTTCAAATGTGAGTATGTCCAATACATCTTTGAACATTTGCAATATATAAACTCATCTCTTATTCTGTAGATTCATAGTGGTTCTTAGAAGATAATATGTCTCTTCTCAATTTGTCAAAACATCTATGATGTTCTTCTAAAAAATGTTCTCCAAATAGGTCTTCACTTATTTCTGCATCTGTTCGATACCCTTTAAGTGCTAAGCTCATTGCTTGGATTTTCTCTTTTGGATAATTCAGCATCAAATCTTGCAACCTTAATGCTTCACATTTATGATAATTATACCTTTCGTCCAAATGAAATTCATCAATACTCCCTTCCTGATAGTCATTATCATTTGTGCAAAACCTGACCGTATAATCATCAGGATGATTTTGCGTCATCAACCCATAAGGGCCATTATTACGGATAACCCTTATTTCAACTTCGCCATCAAAGTTATAATCATTGCTTGTCGGACTTAATTTCAGTAAAGCATTCCTGTCCAATTCCCCTATTTCATCATCTTTCTTCAGTTTCTCATTGCAGATAGGGCAGCTTGGAACAAAGTTCATAAGTGATAAGGCCACCAACGGGCATTTGCTTTTGGGCAGAAAATGGTCTAAGTCAAAATGGTTCTTTAGTTTACTGATAATGATTTCACTTTTCTTTCCATCTTTACTTATGCGTTTGTCTAAGGCATCAAATGTTTCAACAATATTTTCATGTGTTATTTGAGGATTAGCTCGTAAACTAATGACTTTTTTATAAAATCTACCATCATAAGGCCGTCCGTCTGACCTACGAATATATTTTATTAATTCTTTGTCAGATGCAGTGTAAAGAAAAGTTGCAAAATCATGGTAAACGGAATTAAATCCATATACATTAATATAACTTAGTTCACAATAGTGGCATACATGCAAATCCAGTTCTTCCGCATGTTTCATGAAAAAATTGGAAATGTCCGGTTGGAAGTCTTTAAACCACGCATTATACCCTTTATAGTTGAAACACGGCTTTAGCCTTTCGTGCAAATCATTACTTATTCTATTCTGATTTACTAATTCACGATATGCAATATAAATATCCACAAGTTGTGAATAATCTGCTATTAGAATGGTTGTTATGTCGGCAGGGAAGATTGTGTCCGCACCAGCTTGGTAAGCCGTACCAGCACATGATTTCATAAGTTCATGCCTTAATTCCTCCCATTTTTCTTGTAAGGCATCTATTTGCCCAGAGAATACATCGTAATATTCCCATTTCAGTTGGTCTATGTCTTTAGGGTATGAAATCTTTCTCATGATTATCTTCCTTTCAACTGTTCTTTTTGCCGTTCTATATCAGAAAGACGTTCCCTCAATAACCGCTCTTGTTGTTCTAATCGGAACAATCTATCATGCGGATAAACACGTTGGCTCATATCATCCACCATTTCAAGCAAATTCTTGCGCATATATCGTTCAGCCACATGACGGGCTATGTATCCGTAATACTCCAAAGGATATTTCAATAAATCCTTTGCTTGAACATCTGCATTCTTGTTACTGACAACCTTATTGTAATCTTCCACCAAATCAGATATGGCTTTACGACCTACATCTCCTATATAATCCTTTATAAAAAATTGATTATGCAGCAATTCATGTATATTAGCGGCAAATGTTTCATTGTCATTGCGCACTGGACAGCCATTAGATAAATATAACACATGACACGAAGGAACATCACTTAGTACAAATGGAGAATGTGTAACAACAATCATGTTCAGGCTTCTTATCTTATTCCCGTTAATGTGGCACCATGATAACATCCGTATCAATTTACAGATGAACTGTCTTTGGTATTCTGGATGAAAGTATAACTCCGCTTCATCAAATACAAGATTTATGTGATGATAGCCCACTGTATATTTGTCATCTTTCACACTCTCCAAATTCTTAATGTGATATAATACATAGCTAAAACATTGCATAAGTTGCTTTTGTCCGCTGCTCAGATTTGACAGTAATATGCCGCACTTTCTTGTGCTCTTTTCACGGAATTCAACATCCCATTCAAATATTGCAGGAGGAAGAGAAAGAAAAGCATCATCGTAGGTCATGAATCTTTTGACCATCTTCTTTTCTTGCCTGCCTTTATTTAAATATTGAACATTTTGTAAAATGATTTCTGTAACTGGTTTATACGTCAGCCCCGCCAAACCTCCGTCATCTTCCACATGAGCGTGTGTCTGATAAATGTTCCGACGGATAAACTCTAACAATTGCCTTATTTTTAATGTGATATGGCTCGGATTTTCTTCTTCAGTTATTTTTTTGACAATTCCCTCAAAACAATTCTCTCTATTATCCGCAACAAGACATGGGGAAAAATCCATATCATTGACTTCGATTTCTCCCTCTACTGGCTCACGGACTCCAAGCAAAACTCCGAATTCTCTGTATAGTAGACAAATTTTCAGACTCTTATAGCACAGATAATTTATAATAGCAGTTTTTGCTTCTTGAGTCATAGGTATGTATTCCGGAAGGGTAATCAAATAATCAGACCATGCTTTCTCGAAAGATTTGAATATTCTGTCACTGTCATTTTGGGAAAGAATTTTTGCCCATTTATTAAATTTGTCTCTATAATGCCTATTTGAATTAGGGTTAAATCGATATGCAAGTCTTGTCAATTCATAATCTTCCATGAACGATTTTCCTTGTGACGCAAACAATAATGCCAATGTCGATAGCCGCTGTTTGACCAGGTGTTGTTCATTTTCGATATCTATGCTTCCGTTATTTTCCCGATATGGCACCAATACAACAGGCGAGGCATAAGCATCATTCTTGTGTAATAATCCGCCTATCCAACTCCCGTCAATACCATTTATTCCATCAGGATTCCATAGACTTTTTGTATCATAGTCTTTTTCATTAAATGAGTAAATGCTATAATTTGTTACAATAGTATAGAAGTAATGCCTCAGTAAATCCTTTAATTTTCTGGTGCCGATAGAAGCTCTTTCAAGTGTATCCTTCATCACCATCGCTTCTTTTTCGTATGAATAATATCGGATTCGGGTGTTTCCATAGGCATAATCAATAATACCTAAATAATTGTCCGCTTCAAAATACAATGTCGCATCAAATCCTCCTGCCTCATGAAGTTCATGACCTTTTTGAGGATTGTTTTCTTCCATCCCTTCTTTCCATGCAATATCCAAAAGCCGGTATGAGAAATTATTGATAATACGCAACATCAATTCCAACAGGGTACTTTTCCCTGAACCATTTCCTCCAACGATACAATTAACCGTTATCTGCATGGAAGCCGCAAAAGTATCATCCTCTAAACAAGAACGGTACATCTGATTTAGGAACTTTTCTCCTTGGTCTTGTTCGCTATTCATCCATTTCCATCCGTTTTCTTCGGATGGTTCCACATACCTACCGAAAGGATACCAAGTGTCTGCGTGCAAGTTCTTTATCACGGAGCTGCTGCCTTCTTTTAATTTTATTCCAATAATCCTCATAAGTTCGAATGATAAATCACAATTCTAAGCATATCTCAAATACGTATTATTGGTTTACATTTGAATTGTCATATACATTCAAGTACATATCCTGAAAATGATTGTGCAAACTGCTACGGCTTTCATTGTCCGTACAAAAATTTTCAATATCATACAAAGAATTCATTCCGAATTTCATCAGTTCCTTTATTCTTCTTTCTATGTAATTGTTGTTTATTTTAAAACGTTCAATTGCCAAATCAAATTGAACAGTGTCATTTTTCAAATCATCATCCAGATAATACATTTTTGAAATCATATCCTTGTAAGCCTTGCCTTCACGATGTACTTCGATGGCACTACGATATGCTTTCAAGGCCATTTCTACTGAGTAATTGGATAAGGTGTAATGAATATTGGGCTTATCAATTACAGACAAAATTGACTCAAAAAATAGATCTGAAACATTATCACACCTCCAAATATTCCTGTATAATTTGTAAAGTCTTCCGATTTCTTCTTTGTCATTTCTTAAATTTCCCAGTACCGATTCCCTTACTTTCTCAAAAACGCTTTTCTTATATTCACATTTTTCTATGACATAGAAAGGACATTTGCTTTGCCATTTTTTCTGAATATCATTTTCGCTGCAATCCGTAGTTTTTTCATTCTCTAAATAGTCGTTCCTTAAAAAGCACATTTCTGCGGG
>ULMD01043041.1_pt1 | contig 26075 bp, 4 predicted proteins | sample 1951561 | NCBI WGS metagenome assembly ULMD01 (sample SAMEA4835541, study PRJEB28245) | human gut metagenome | biome: gut microbiome; material: fecal sample | place: Denmark | collected 2008
TTTAAAATTACCATTATTACTTGCTTCATTCATAGCAGCATAATAGTATTCATTAGGAACAAAATCAACATTATTTTCTATAAGTTCTCTTGCAGCAGTTTTCTTTTTATTAATATATTTATCATTTTTTGGTTCTATATAACCATAAATATCATTATTTGGAGTATAATTACCATTATCATCTAATATAATTTCACCACTACTATCTAATTGACAGAAAATACTAATAAAAGTATCAAAATCTTTAGTACCTTTTAAATTACTTAAAGCCCAAGTAAGCTCGCTATTAAAAGCAACATCATTAGTTTTAAATTCAACTTCTTGTTTAAATTTTTGACGAATTTCTTTTGGTTTACGTTTACCTTTAATATTTCGTAAAGCTGTATATAAATTAGCAAGTTCTTCTCTTTCTTCTTCAGTAAGTTTAGTAAATATATCTTTAGCATGAATACGTCCATCTCCACCAAATTCAATAGCTGTAATAGTTTTTCCTAATAATTCGTTAATTCTACCTATAATTTTAATTCTTCGAGGATTAACTTCTTTTTCATTTTCACTTGGGTCACGAAGCATTCTATAAAAATTATCATCAAATATAGGAAGATTATTAGGAATATCTTTTATTAATATAGCTTCTCCAGCGTTACTATCATAACTAAAATCATATTTATGTTTAGTAAGTTCTTTTATAGTAGCAATATCTTTATCACTTAATTTTCGAGCATCAACATTACCAAATTCATCATAAGCATTAGCATCATCTATTATTTTCTTAATTTTAGCACTTTTTAAATTGTCTTCATCTTTAAGTATAGAAAATGCTTCGTTAATTTTATCTTTAGCTTCTTTATTAAGAATATAATAACTATTATTTTTAATCCATTCATAAGCACTTCGATATTCAATATTTTCCAATCGTTTATCTAAAGTTTGAATAGGATTATTTTTTTCATAATGTTTAATAATAGCTAAATTCTTTTCAAGATTTTCTTTAAATTCATCTGTATCATTATAATCAAAATATTCTTTATCAAGAGCAGATTTAGCTTTAATAAAATTTCTTAATTTAATAGCACGTTCTCTTTCTTCAGGAGATTTAAGAGTTTCAGTATCTTTATATTCAGAAGTAAGTTGATTAATTTTCTTATCAATTTCTTTTCTTCTATTACGTTCTTGAGTAGTTAAAGCAATATCTGGTTGATCATCAATAAATTTCTCATGAATATATTCCATATATTGACGATATTCTTCAGGAGCAGCTTCAAATATTTCTCTAATTAAAGCATTCTTTTTAACATAATATTCTCGAACAACAGGTTGTTCAACATTATCAGCATACCATTCATCACGTTTAAGTTTAGCAGCAATATATTCTTTACTATCTATATCATATCTATCAAGAGCATCTTTAACATCATTAACTAATTTATCTCTATCGGTAAGAAATTTAGCAGTATAAGGTCTAATAAGTTGACCATTTGAATTAATAACATTTTCCCATCTAAAACTACCACTTTTAGCTAATATATTATCAAATCTTTTAAGAAACTCATTTTTCTTACGAGGAGCATCTTGCATTGCAGCTTGATTCATAATTCTATTAACAATCTTAATAATAACTTGTACTTGTTTATTGCTTAACATTGCAATATCTCCAATATTAGTTTCCCACCAACCAGAATCACCAAAAGTATCTTTAAGATTAACAACGTTCATTCGTATATTAGGATTGTTAGCAAATTCATTAGCAATATATTTATTAAACATATTATCAAATCCTTGTTTAATAATAGAAGAATTACGAATTTTATTTATAGAATCACGAATTTTTTGAATATATCTTTTAGTATCTTCGTCCATACCGTCAATAGGAAGACTCATAATATTTCCAAAAGTATCGCCAAATGTAATAGCTTCAAGTAATAATTTAACTATATTAGAAACTTCATCTGGATTACTTCTTAAAACTTCATATAAATCAGATTCTCCGATATTATATTCTTTATCGCCTATAACATAATGTTTCATTTGTTTATCGACCATATCAGCATAACTACTAATATAATCGCTAAGAATATGATATATATTTCTTCTATTATCTTTAATATCTTTAGAACGATAAGAATTTATACCTTTTATATCTAATTTACGAAGTGCTTTAGCAGCAATATCATCACCTCGTTTTTCAGCTCTTCTAAGAGCAGCAATCATGGCAACAGATGTTTCATCTACTTCAGTTATTCTATTAGCATTATCTATATAATCATCAGTTATATCAGTAGTAATAGCATACGCTTCATCATTAAAATTATCTCTATTTTCTTGTTGTTGTTTTTCAAATTCTTCTCTAACACTTTCTTCAGTAATATGTTCAATTCTATAATATTTGTGAGCTTCAGTCTTAGAAGCTAAAGCACTTCTATAAGCATCACGTTCTTCAATTCTAACTTTTTGAATATTTTCTGTATTATTAGAAGAAACATTATTAATTAAATCTTTATGTAAGTTAGATTTAAAAGCAGGAGACGGAGAATATCTTCTAATAGTAACAAGAATATTACCTGCTTCAGTAGGAATACTTTGTGTAATAATATCAGTTTTTCCTACTTGTTCGCTAATATAAAAAGAATCAGAACGTATAACTCCATAATCACCTCTCTCCTCTACGGGGGATTGAATATAAGCCTCTATATCTTTAAATAGTTTATTAAGTTCAGCTTTTTGTATTTCAGTACCATTAACAGAAACATTCTGAAATTCATTAACATTATCTATAGCATTATTTTCTAAATTAAATTTATAACGAGGAATAATATATTCTTTATATTTATCTTTTAATTTTACTTTATTATCTTTATCAATAAAATATTCTTTAGCTCCAATATTTTCAGCTTCAGCAATAACAGTATTATAGAAACTAATATCTCCATATTTATTATTATTTGGATTAACACTATAATCTCCTGTTTCATTAGGTTCAAGTAAATTCATAGGAATAAGATAAACTCCGCTTTCATGTTTATCTATTTTATACAACGTACTAATTTTATTACCACCAGCACTTCTATTAACAACAATATAATCTTGAGGAGATTTAGCGTCTTCAACATTAATTTCATTAAGTAAAGTTTTAAATCTACCATCAAAAGGAATAAATATTAATCCATTACCTCTATTACAAATATTAAATTGAAAAGCAGCATTACTTATACCTTTATTGTTTTCAGGTTTACCAAGTTTAATAGATTTACAATATTCTTTATGACTACGAATAAATTTATCAATAAATTCATCAGTAACTCCTGCTGCAGGATTAGCATAATATCCAAATATTTCTCGAATAGCAGGAACAATTCCAGTTCCCATATCTTCTATATTTTTATACAAAGAATTATTAGTAATAACTTTATCAACAGCACCTCTTTTAAATTTAAATCCATCAACAACAAAAGCATATTTAATTAAATCAGTAATAGCAAGTCTAAATATAGGAGATTTATTAAAGAAACTTGTGCCAAATTCAATATAAATATCGTCCATATTTTCAGCAGAATCTGTAAATTTAATACTTTGATGAGTAAATCCTTTACGTTTAAGTTCAAATTGATTATTAAGATTTACATTAAGATAATTAAAAATACCTAAATCTCCGTTAATATGTGTTTGAATCCAAGATATTTTTTGAGCAGGAGTAAGAGCGTTAAATTTACTAAGTTCTTCTTCAGTAGGATTAAATAAGTCTTTAATATCAAAATTAATTTTTTGAGTAGTTTCAAAACCAAATATACGAGAAATTTCAACATTCCAATAATTAGTATCGTTTTCAGTAGATTTAACAATAGCTTCATTATTATCGTTTAGCCAACCTTCTTTAGTAACAGTTAAAGAGGTATTAATTATAGGAACTTGAGAATATATCATATTCATCATATATTGTTTATATTCTCTATATTGTTTAGGGGTAAATGTAACACCTAATTTAACTTGAACAGCATTAAGTACAGCATTATAAACATCATTTTCAGTTGGAAACAATTGTTTATTAACATCAACACTTGTTAATGTAGCATATTTAAAAAATGCAGCTAAAAATGGATAAACGCTATTTTCAACATCAATATCTCCTTTAACTAATTCATCTAAATTACTAACCTCGTTTTTTTCAATTTTAATAAATCCCGGATAAAGTTTTTCAATAAGACGTTTACTTCCACACATTACAGTATTACCAACTTCATTATCGGTAAATCCATAAGCAATAACATTATCAACAATAGTACGAGTTTCTCTAATAGTTTGTTTTGCACCAAAATTATCAGGATTACAACAACGAAGAACTTTTTCAAGATTTTTAGTAGTTTTATTAATCTTATTAAAAGCTAAACAAACAGCAATATCAAAAACAGCATTTTTAATATCATTATCTTTTTGTGATAATTCAGAAATATTAGTTATTTTGGACGATTCTAAGCGTGATTTTAGCACTTTTGCATTCAACGTGAATTGTTGTTCCTGTATAGGCTTTTGCGTTGAAATTTCAGCCCCAAATAGCTCTCTATACGCATTTCTGAATTGCTCGTTGGAGTTCAATGCTAACAATATCGATTCATAGTTAGAATAGTCAGTAATGTCAGTAGCACCAAGTTTAAAACCAGCTTTAGCAGCTATTCTCTTAATAGCTTTCTGAACAGTATTACCACCTCCTGTAAGATATAAACTATTACTTTCATTATTAACTTCATTAATGGTAGTAATAGCAGGTTGCATTAAGAATGCAATAGCAGTTCTATAATCCATACCTGTATCTATAAGAGTTTTAAACGTTCCAAAAGTAAATTCATTTTCGTTAAAAATAGAACCTTCTTTAATAGCATCAAGAATATGAGCAGTAGTTTGAGAACTATAAACAGTAATTAATTCACCAACAACATTACGATTATTATAACTATTAGCTAATCTATAATGTTTAACTCTTGCAGTAACAGCTTTACCAACTTCATTAGTTTTCTTACCGTCTTTATCTAATAATATAACATCTCCTTTTTTAGTAGTTTCATTATATAAACCATACGCTTTAATCATCATCTCAGCATCATAAATAAATTCACCATTAGCATCTTTTTCAGTTAAATCATATTCAGCAATAATTTCATGGCCTTTTCCTAAATATCCTTTAGCATAATTGTTAACACTATTAAAAGTATCTCGTGTAACAGAAAATGCTTTAAGAGAAGCTCCACCCATAGCATTTTCCATAAAATCCATTTGATCAAAAGGATTATAAACGCTACGATTAACAGAATCAGCTCCACGAGCTTTATCCATTTCTTTCATGGCAGACGAAAGTTTATCAAAATTACTTCGAGAATAATTTTCTTCTCTACTATTATTGTCTGCCATAATAGCAATCATAGCATCAAGAATATTATTATTTCTTACAACACGAGGTAATTTGTCAACTTCATCTAATTTAGAAAATTCATTAAAAGTTAATAGTCCAGCTTCTTTACCAATATTAGTAAGTTCTTTATAAAGATTATCTCTATTATCTTTTTCTGTACGAAGTTTTTTAACAACATCACGAAGACGTTTTTGAAGTACTTTATATTTATCTTCATGAAATTCATCTTCAATATCAGAAGAAATTTTATTATTGATATTATCTTCTATATAATACTTATATTTAGCATAATCAGTTTTAAAATCGTCAGCAGAATATTTTTTAATTCTTTTAATATTACCATTTTTATCTTTTACAACTTTAAGCGAATGACAAATGCCGTAAACAGAGTCAACGTCAAAGTCAGAACCAGTTTGGGTAACCCATTCATCAGGCAACATAATAGTACTACCATAAACATCATTAAGAAAACCAACAACTTTAACAATAGAAACAGATTGTTTTCCTTCAGTAGGAATACGATAAGCAAGTTGAATATCAAGACCTTCTTTTTGTATCATTTCAAGAGCTTCTGAAGTATTAGGAATAAGATTGCTCCAACGAGGAATCATAACTTCAGCATAAGCTTCTTGTTTAACTTCATATTTATTTTTATCTTCATCAGATAGTTTATCATATTCAGTTTCTTCTATTTCAACTCCAGTTTCTTTATTAATAATAACTCTTGGGTGATATTTAAGTTCTCTAAGTTTACCATTATTATCTAAAACTTTCATACCATGACCAACTTGAGTAACTTGTGCAGCATGCCAACCAGGAAATTTTTGTCTTGTAATACTACTATTAAATATAGCTTGTGCTATACTTTCAAGTTTACTACTAACATTATTCATATAGTTAGGCATAGCAGGATTACCAAATTCATCAGGAGTTAAATATTCGATAAAATTAGAATCCATACCAAGACGTTGAGCTTCAATACGAGCTTTCTTATAAAAATCAGTAAAATCTAATGTTTGTTTATCGCTATCAATATTAACTAATTTACCATTTTTATCTTCTTTCCAACCCATATTAAAAAGAAGCTTCTTAAAATCTTCTTTAATATTAGCGCAATAATTTTTAAAGAAAGTATCAATATAAGGTTTAACAGATTCATTAGCATTATCACAAATCTTTTTAGTAATTTGCACACCGGCTTTATTTTGAGCATCTTTCATGTGCTCTGGAACATCTTGTTGTTTATAAAGAAAACGATAATAATAATCTTCTATAGCATTTTCATTATTAGAAATAAGATCTTGTTCAAAATTAGGATTAATATTTCCATCATTATCCCAAAAGGTTAAAACATTCTTTTTAGCAGCTTTGCTTGTTTCATTAGTATTAACTTGCCCAATATCATATTTGTGCATGAAATTATAAAGCTCTTTAAGTTGAGTTCCTTCAAGAAGTTCAGGAATAAGAACAAATTCAGCATTTTTAATTTGACGAGGATAATGTACTCCAGTATAACTATCGTACTTATGATCATAATAGAAATTCTTCTGTACTTGAATACGAGAATTAATTTTACTAATATCTATATCTTCAATTCTACGTTGACCAGTTCTAAGTTCATAAAGCTGTTGAAATATATCTTCATATTCTTTAAAAGTACCATCAGCATAACGTCTACGCATAAATTCTTCAATAGTAATAAAAGATTGTGCGTCATTAGTTTTACTTGCTTCTCTATAACCATTAGCAATTTCAGCAGCTTTCTTAGTAGCAGCGACTTCACCAAGTTCATCTTTAAGATAATTAAATAATTCTTGTTGAATATTATTAGCTTGTTTACTTGGTCTTACAGTATTATTAATAGTAACAGCTCTAAAACCATTACGAGCATATTTTCCAGCAGCATGTACGATTGCATAACCCTCTACGGAGGAATATGCATTAGCATATTTATCTATTGTAGTATTACCGAATTTAATTTCTTGTTTAGCTCCGTTATAACCAACGGTTTCTTTAATTTTAGCACTAAGAGTATCATTAATATCAAATCCAGCATAAGCAATTCCTCCAGCTTGTACTTCTTTAGCACGTTTAAGAAAATCTTTAGCGTCTTTATAAAATTTAACATCACCTTCAAGAATATCATCTAATTGCATATAAGCATTAGCAGTATTAAGAGCAAAATCAACTAAATCTTCATTACTTTTTTGTAGTTCTTGAAGAAGATTTTGATATTGTTTACCATAAGCTACAATCTCTTTATTAAAAGATTTAATCCATTGTTCAACAATATTATCTATAATACTTTTTACTTCTTGAGTTTCGTTAAAAACGATTTTACCATTTTCAATTCTAATAAGAGGACTATTAACATTTAAAGTGGCAGTATTTCCTTTAACTTGAATAAGTCCTCCGGCTTCGCCTACGGACGTTTCCCCGTAGAGAAGTAATGCACGTTCAAGCTCTTCACCAGCTTTATAATCTTTTGTATTAAATAATTTTTGAAAGCTAAAGAAATTTCCACTTAATTTACCAGCTTTAGGATTAGATTTAGTCTTTTCTTTATCAAGCCATTTGCCTTCAACAAGAATACATTCTCTACCTTTATCATCATAAGTAATTTTATTAAAATGTACTCTTTCAATTAAACCATTGGTGTCTTTACGAAGAACCCAATTACCTTTACTATCATTATCAAATAAATAATTTAATTGATTAATAAACATATTAAGTTCTCCGATAACATTTTGTCTAAATCCAGCAAATATAGGAGCAGCTCTATTAATACGAACATCTATAGAACCATTTTCAATACCTTCTTGTTTAAGAATATCCGCTATATCTGCATAAAAATCATCACTAAGTTTATTATCATTAACTGACGAAATACCTTCTATTTCTATATTATATAAAATATTATTTATTTCACCTTCAATTTTATTTCCTTTAATCCAAACAATATCAGGACTATCTTTAGTTTTATAAACAATAGGTATAGAAATAGTGCCATCTTCATTTTCAATATAATAATATCGATTAAAGTTAAAAGTAGATAATTCTCCTTTAATAACAGAATAAATATCTTTAACAGACCATATATTATTTTTATTAGCAGCAGCTTTATCTTTAGCTTCTAAATATTTATCATAATTTTCATCTGTATTTTCTAAAGCATAATTATCTATTTCATTACGTCTTTTATCAGCATATTTAGCAATATCTGTAGCTAAAGCTGTAATTGTATTTTTAGCGTCAAGTTTAGGAGCTTGAATAATAAAGTTTTTAGGAGCGTCAGAAGGAGTACGGAAAAAATATCCAGCTTGTGAAGCATTTAAAGCTGCTTTAGAACTGCCAATATTTTGTCCAGCAATAATAGGATTAAAGTAGGCAACCATAGAAGTAGCAAAATAATCTCCTTTAGACATTTTAGCATATAAAGCAGATTTATCACTTTGCATATCTTTAACACCGTTAAATAAACTTATTTGAATAAGTTTTTGAGCGTTAGGATTAATAGATACATTACCTCTATCATCTCTCATAAATAATCCTTCTTGAATATATTTACCATTAGCTCCTTTAATTCCCCAAAAGAAACTATTATATTTATATTGTTCTCCTTTATTAATTTCTTCTAAAAGATTTCTTAGACCAACTTGAGCATCTTTTTTATTAGCATAATTAATTTGTTTAAGAAGATTAGTAATATAACTGTTATTAATTACATCAGATGATAAATTACCTTCAGCATTAACGCTATTTAATTCGTTACGTACAGCAGAATAATTAACAAGTTTTTGACATATATTAACTATCGGTTCATTAAGTCTATCATAATTAATATTAGAAGAATCAAATAAAGGAGGTTCTTTAGTATATTTCTGTCCAATTTCTTCAGAATATCTTACAGCTTCATTATAAGCTTTTCTTTCATTATTATACTTATTATATGACTCATTATATTCTATAACAGTAGTTTCAACTTTTTGTAAAAGATCTGCTATATTATTTAATAGCCCAATCATGTTAGACCTAACAGGATTACTTCCGTTATAAATAAATCCAAGTATTTCATTACGAGTTACTTTAGGATAATATTTTTTAAGTACTTCATAAATAGCTTCTTCTATTTGCTTATTTAATTCTTTAGGAGTAACACCATCATCTTTAAGTCTAACAGCAACAAGTCTATTAGAACTTTTATCTAAACGAGCGACTAATTCTTTAATACGATTAATATCGTTTTCAGTATATAAATCTCTCATTGTACTACGAGTTGTATTTAGCATATTATATATCATATAACTCATAGCATCTAAAGATTTATTGGATTGTTCAAAAGTAATACCAGATTCAGTAATAATAGACATTGTTTTAATAATCTTAGGATTACTTAATTGACAAAATATTCGATTAGCAAATACAGGGTCATTAATACAATCATCTGCAATTTTAATTAATCCATAATCTTCAGCAATATCTGTTGCCATTCTTACAATACTATCTATAAAATCATTAACAGAATTAAAATTACCTCTTGTATATAATTCTCTAATAATAAAATTAGCTCCCATAGTAGTTTTAAGACCAATTTCATTATTAGTGTCATAATTATAAACTCTTGTACCAACTTCTGCTGGAGAATCTAATTTATAAATAGTATTAAAATATAATTTTAAATCAGCAGCAACAGGTTTTTCAAAACTTGCCCAAAGTTTATCTTCCCAAGACTTAGTAGTTTCATCAACACTTTCAGCACCCGAATTAGTATAATCTTCATCGTCAGTAAAATTTTCATTAGTAAGTTTATTACTTTCTAATATATTTTCAAATTCACCAACTATATTAACAAGTTTACTACTTTCAAATGCTTTTGTAAACCAAAAATTAGGATTACGTTTAACTTGTTCAATATAATTATTACGATTCTTTTGTGTTATATTACCAAATTTATTAACTAAATTATATGCTTTATTATATTGTTGTCTTCTTGCTTCAGTATATTCTTTATATACTTCATTAAGTTTCTTTTTATTATTATCTACATCATTATCGTTCTTAATAAGTTGTTTAAGCTCTATTATTTTCTTATTAAGACGTATAGCATTATTGTATGCTTCTTTAAATTCTTTAATAGTATTATCATCAATTTCTTTATTTTGATTATAAACTTTTAAAGCAACATTATTAATATAATCTTTTTCAAGAGCGTCAATAGCTTTTTGAATTATTTTAGCTCTATTAAGTTTAACATTATTATATTTACTTGCTTTACGTTCTTGCTCATAAAGAAAAGAAATAATAGTAGCAGTGTCATTAATAGCAATATTACGAGCTTTAATACTACTAAATCCCATTAATAAATCAGCTTGACGTTTAGCAGCAGCTGTTGTAACATCTTGATGTTTAAGTTCATAATATTCTTTTAAAATTCGTCTAACAGTATTCTGTTTATTTTCTAAAATAGACTTAGTAGAATCAAATTGTTCATCTTTTTTACAAAACTCTAAAAAATCATCGCTCTGTATATATCCAGCAAGCACTTTAGTTTTCTGTTTAATACCATCAGAACAATACTCTACGGTTTTCTTAAGAGTGTCATCAACATCTCCTTTAATAACATAACCAAATTCAAAACATTCCATAACATTAAGTTTAACAATATTAATAAATAAAAACCGTCAATTATGATAGCTGTTTTTAGCTTCATAATTGACGGTAATATATAAGGCTTAACTACTTATCTACATGCGTATTTAAGTTCGCCATTTCGCAGCATTTTAGCTATTAACGGCTTGTCCTGCTCCGAGTAGCTATTGAGATAGTCTGCCATGTTATTAATTCGAGTAATATCCAGAGTTTCAGCAATGATATTACCGTCATTATTTTTAACAGCATTAATATCCTCTATATCAGAAGTAATTGATAATAGTTCATCAGAATCATTATTAATAGTATTATAATCTTCATCTTCAATTATATCAGAATCATAATCATCTTCGCCAAATTCATCATCTTCTTCATTAATATCTTCTTCTATAATTTCAGATTCTTTAGTAATATCTTCACCAACATCTTTATCAGATAATACTTGATTATCTTTAATATCTTGCTTTATTTCATTTTCGTTACTTATATTGTTATCATTAATATTTAATATCTCATATTGACGAGCAAATATAGTATTGTTTTTAATACTACTATCTTTTATATTAAATATTTTAAGTAATATATCAATAATCTTTTGAAAAATACTTTTCTTTTCATTATCTTCTGTAACAACGGCAACACCTTCTCCAGTATATTCAACTTGATTTAAATACTTAATAATATTACTTTGAGATAAACTTTCAACAAGCCATTCTTCAGCAAATACTCTACGTTGTTCATCTTCAGAAAGTTCAATATAATTATCTTTTTGTTTAGCTTTAATACGTTCAAAATAATCTTTAAAAGTAAAACCATTATCTTCAATCCATTTCTTAATATTAACAGCTAAACTATAACGTTCGCTATTTCTATCTCCATAGTTAGCATCATGCTCAACAGCTTCAATAAATTTATTATAAGTTTCAAACAAATCATCTACGATATTTTCTTTATCAAAAAGATTATGTTCATCAATATGAGCATGAAGTTGTTCATGAATAAGTAATCGAACTAATGTTGTAGGAGAAGAATTAGCTAAATTAGAACCAGCTTTAGTAAATATAACAGCTTTTTTGTCTCGATTATATTTAGCATTACCTGTTTTGTCTTTTTTATCATAATAATAAGTACCAGAAACGATAGGAATACCATAAACATTTTTGCCAGTAAGTAAATCAATAGTTGATTTAGGAATAGCAGCTTTTTCAAGAAGACGTTCTGTAGAATTAGCTTTTTCAAGAGTAGCAGTTTGAATCGTGTTAGCAACTCCAACAATTGAATCTTCCTCTACGGGGGATTGAACTTGATCAGGTACGGCAAGAGTAGCAACATTGATATACATAGAAGTAGCTTTATCAACATCGTTAAAGAATCCTCCATGTTTATTGACCCCTTGATTTGTATTAAAAGCATTATTTTGAAGAACAAAATCTCCAAAATTATCATATACAATTTCGCTATCTCCGAGTTTAACTACAAATTTATTATCTCTTTTAAAGAAATAAGGATTATCTGTAGTATTACCGTTACCAACATTATTAAGAGTAAAGAATGTTCTATTATAAATAGTATTATTAGTTATTTCTGTAGCAATAATATTTATAAGTTTATCGTTAACATTAATAAAACTTGTGGTTTTTGAATTATCACCTGCAAGATTATAAGTAATACCTGTACCTAATTCGTTTGAATTACCAGCTTTAAACTTATGTATAATAACGTTAAACTTAGAAGTATTATGCCCAATAGAAAGAATTATTTGATTATTAGAACTAATAACGTCATAACCATAAAATATACTTGGAAATTTAGTATTGGCAGAGTTAAATAATAAACCAAGTTTATCTCTAATTTCTTCAAAAGTATATTTTCTATTTTGAAAACCAGTTAAAATATCAACAAGTTCTTTATGAAGATTTTCTTTAATTTTACCATCAACTTTATTAGCACTTGTAAACATGGCTATAATAGGAGTTTTACTTCTACCTCCAATTAGGAAGCCCATATTACCAGCAAGAAAAGGAGCAGTAATTTGTTGTTTCTCGCCTGTTAATTCATTGATAGCAACTATACCATCTTTATCACTATCAATACCAACAATAGCGTGTTGGTCAGATTTAAAAGGTAATTCATTAACACCTTTTTCAGTATTTTCAATAATAGCATCAGAAGTTTCTTTTACACCTTGATTTGTTCCTGTTTGTCCAGCATATTTAACAATAACTTTTTTACCATTAGCAGCAAGAGTTCCAATTTTATGAGTATTTTTATAATTATTAAAAATATTTTCTTTCCATTGTTCATAACTATCTTTATATTCTTCAATAGTTTGAGCTAAAGGATTATAGAAAATAATATTTTTAAGATTATAAATAATACGTTTAGCTTTATCTATATCAGTTATTAAAGCAGGATCAAGTTTAATTACACCATCTTTAATAGCTTTTTGAATAACTTCACTATTATAGATTCTTTCATATTCTTCTTTAGTTAAATCATATCCATAACCTAAATCATAAAGATTTTTCTTATGGAATAAATCCCATAGTTCGTTTTCATTATTAAAAATAGATTCAAATAGTTCATCTGTATTAGCTTCAATTTGATTATTTACTTTACGAACATGATAATTAATACCGCCTTTTGGCCCAAGTTTTATTCTATAACCATTATTATCACTATCTGGAACAACATTAGAAATAAATCCAATTTCAATACCTTTGCGTTTAATAGCAAAAGAAACAATATCATGATTTCTATTTTCTACAGGAACAATTTCTAAATCATCTCCTACTTGTAAAGCATTAACAACTTGTTCATAATCAGGACCTCTATTAACACGAGAAGGAACAATATGCATATAATTATCAATAAATTCAACTCTTTTACTTGCTTCATAAACAGCATTATAAAAATCTGTAGGATTATTAAGCAAAGTATTAAGACTACGTTTATGTGTAAATACATAATTAGTATTATAAGAATTATTAATAAAATCTTTTATATTATATAATATATGATAAGCAGTTTGAACATCTAAATCTAACATTTGTTTATTAGCATCATCAGATAATATTTCAATAATATCTTTAAATAAAGATTCAAGATTAATAACAACTTTTTGATTTTTAATAACAGTATTTCCTTGATGGTCTTTAGTTTTAATTTTATTTATAGTAATACCTTTATATTGAATATATGCTTCAATAAAATCTTTAATTATTTGATCAAATTCAGTATCTTCAATAGTAGTCGTAATAGCGTTAACTTCGTTGTTATCATTAGATTTAATGGTTACTTTTTGTTTAGTAGCAAGAGCTTCAGCAAGACGTCTAAAAGTTTCAGTTTTACTATCTTTACGTCTTTCTAAAACTCTAACTATTTGTTTCATTCCCATATTAACACCTCTTTGAGCAGCGTGAGGTGCTACTTCTGGACTAACACCTTCTTCAATAAGTTGTTGAGTAATAGTTTCTATAATATTTTTAACTTCTGGACTATTACTATTTTTATTTAAAGCATCTTCAAATACATTAGGAGAAGTTCTAAAAAGAAGAAAAGTTTTACTACTTGCAATACCTACAGCTCGTTCATTAATAGTAGGATCAAAAAATTTAGCGAGTTTAACAGCATCATCTAAATCTTTATTAGTAATTTTATCTTCATCTTCAATAATTGCTTTAACAGCAATTTCATTAGGATCATCACTTTGTTGTTTAGTTTGAGTTTGAGAAACTCCACTTCGTGGAGTTTGTTCCCCCGTAGAGGAGTTATCATTATTAGATTGTTGATTATTGCTAACTTCTGCAGCAGTATTATTAATAGTTTTTGCTTGTTCTTCACTAACTTGTTTACCGTTAACTACTACTCGTTTAGCTTCTTCTTCCTTTTGTTTTCTATTTTGACTTTCTTCTTCTATTGTAGCTCTTATAGAATTACTAAAATCTTCAGTATTAAAATATCCTATTTTAAGCATATCAAGAGATTCTTTTAATTTAGGAACTCTATTACGAAGAATATCTTGCCATGCTTTATCTAAATCTTCTTGTTCTTTAATCCAATCTTCAACTTGAGTTGCAGCATTAGACATTCTTGTCATAGTAAGATAATCAACTTGTTGAGCAATAAGATCAATTCTATCATTATAATCTTTTTGAGATTTAGGTTGAATATTTTCTAAATCAGCTTTTTTATCTTGAAGTGCAACTTGTTTATCAATTAAATCTTTAACATTATTAGGAGCTTCAGGAATATTTTTATCAGATTCGTTAATAAGATTTTCAACATTGTTTAATATAGTTTGAATATCACCAGAAAGTCTTTCGGCTTGATAATTTTTTCCAATACTTTGATTAAATATATCAATTATAGATTGTTTATTATATTCAGATAAAGAATTATTATCATTTAGAAATTTAAGAAGACCTCTTTTTCTATCATTATAAATTTTATTATATTGATTTTTAGCTTGTTCAGAAATATCTGGATTGTTGTTAACTTCTTCTTGAGCTTGATTAATTTCATTTAGTAATTTAGAAATATGTTTATCAATAGCTTGTCTTCTATATTTATCAATAGAAGATATATCTACATTACTTTTATTTATTTCATTTTGTATAGTATTAATTCTATCTCCAAAAGATTCAATTTCTAATTGTTCTCTTGTAAATTCTCTTGCAGCAATTTTAGCAGTATATTCACTTTCTATTTCACTATTATATAGTACGTTATATAGATTTTCAGCATATATATCTCTAACTTTATCCATTTTAGCAAAAGCTTGATTAGTAAAATCTTCTTCAGATTTAGTAAGTTGAACACCAGCTTCTCTAAAATATTCTTTAAATTCAGGACTTGTAATATATTTTTTTAATAAATCATAAGTACCTGCTTCATAAGCATTAATAGCTAAATTAGTAAAATAATCATCAATAACTTGTTGTTTTTTAATTTCAGCTTCTTCTGGAGTAAGTTTTCTATGAACATCAACTCCTTCATCTTGAAGTCTTTCTCCAGTAATAGGATCTTCAACATAATCATCTGGAGAAATATAATCATTTAACATAGTAAGTTTATCGACAACATCTTTATTTAAAGCAGCACGGTCTTGAATTTCTTTATTCATTATTTTTTCTTCAGCAGTAAGAGTATTAAGAATATTAGCATCAGATTCTTTACCTTTTAACTTTTTAGCTTTAATTTGTCTTTGAAGAGCAGAAAGTCCTTTACCAGCTCCTTGAAAAACCATGCCTCCAACAGCACCCCAAAATGCTTGTTCCCATATTTTATCATCAGTAATATAACTTTCAATTGCACGAGGAATATAATTAGGATCTAAATACATTTTAGCAACTTCTTTACCTTTTTCAGTTTGAATACCTTGATATCCTTCTTCAAAAGCTTCACTAAGTTGCAAAGTGCCAATAGTACTTAAAGGGTGTTTAAGAGCTTCTTTAAATTCATCTGTTCTATCTTTCCAAAAATTTCCTTTAGGAATATCTGTACTGGCACTTGGTTGACGTGTATTTGCATTAGCTTTTTTACGAAGATTTTCAATTGCTTGTTTATTAGAACGTCTAATTCTTGAAGTAGGTAATTTTTTACCAACTTTACCAAATAATTGACCAATACCTCTAAATTGCAAAATATCTTGACCAAGCATAGCATAATCATTAATAAAAGTTTTATCAGCAGATTCTCCAGCAATATATTTTGCTATTTGGTCAATAGTTTTACCATTTAATTCAGGATTTCTTGCATAAAAATCTTTCCATTGTTGGTCAGTATATTTTTCAAGTTCTTGTTTAGTAGATTCATAAGTTTCTGTCCAAACACCTCTTGCTTCCATATAATTTTCCATAGTACGAGAAAGAACAGCATTAGTAGTTAAATTATTAATATATTTAACAGAATTATCAAGACGAGCAACTGAAGGAGCTTTAATACCAGCACCTTTCATAGCTTTATGAGTAAGTTTAGCTAAACCTCTTGTAGAAGCATTATATGCTCTTCCTATTTTATTAATTTTCCCTAATGCTCCAATAGCTTTAGTAACACCAAGAGTAGGCAACATCATAGATAAAGTACTAAAAGCACTTACTCCATTATTAGCCCACCAACCAAAATCACCAAATGCAAAAGTAGCATTTGGATCTTTTTGATAAATTTCAAATTCATCTCTAATAGTATTTTGAATACCTTCAATATATTCACTTACTGGATTAGTATAATCATTTTCATCAGTAAAAACTTGTCCTACAGCATCTACAATATTACTAAGAGAAAGAAACGAACCAAGAACGGCTTCATTAGCAACTCCTTGTATTATCATATTACCAAGTTGTTCAAAAGCAGATTGATTTTCTGCACGTTGACGTTTTAAACTTTCTTCAGAATCAATATTATTAACAGTAATATCTTGTTCTTCAAACTTTTCTATTTCACGAGGACTATATTGTGAAGTATATCGAAGTTTATTAGCCATTCTATTAACATCTTCAGCAAAATCATCACTCATTGTATTAGAAACAAGATAAGGGGACTCTTTGGCCCCCTTTTTAGTTTTAGGATTATATTTAGGATTTCTTACTAATTCTCCATTATTTATAAAATCAATAACTTTACTCATATCTTATATGTTTAATTTACTTCCTAAATCTTTACTTAAAACAGCATAATAACGTTTTAATAAATCAGGTCTTCCAATAGAAGTTGTTATAGTTTTTGCAATTTCAAAAATACGTCCATTTAATCTTTTAATAGCATTTTCATTATCTAATTGTAAATTTCCTTGTACGAAATTATTTTGAATATCAATATATTCATTCATAGCTGAATAAATATCTACAGCTGCTTCTCTATTAATGTTAATAGCTGTATTTCCATTTTTATAAGTAAATATATTACCACCATTAGCTATTAATTGTTGAGCACCTAATGTAGGAGTTTCAAAACTTTCACTAAGACTAGATGTCATTGCATAAACGTCCATTTTAGCAATATGATCTGAAGCCTTAGTATATGGATTATTTTCAAATGCTTCTTGTGCTTCATCATTAACTAATCCGGGAATAAAATAAGTTTTTGGAATACCTGTTGGTTTACCAGTATTATCTAATTTAGGATAAATCGTTATATTAGTACCAGTACCAAAAAAAGGATTATGTGCAGAATTAAATACAGCTCTACCATTTCCAACAGCTGCTACTATTTCATTACCTTTATCTTCTCTATCTTTAGTATTTGTAATTTCTCTAAAAGTTCCATATTGGTCATCATTTTCTACAGCAAACATTTTAGTATTTCCAAATCCATGAGCTATAGTTTTCCTTATTAGTTCTTCTTGGTCAATATTAAGTCTAAGACGATATTCTGTTTCATTAATTTGACCAGTATTAAGTTGATGTAAAAGTAATTGTTGATAATTTGTTTCACCCGAAAGAGATTGATGGCCAATAGTAATTTCATCATAATTATCAATTTTAGTACTTATTTTTTCTTGTTGTTTAATAAAATCATTAGAAAAATTAATAAACTTTTTATCGGCAGCTTTTTTATATCTATTATATAAATATATATTACCAAAACCAACAGCTGCATTATGTGCAGGATTTAAATTATAATGTAAAGGAACTGTATATTTACTATCTTGTTGTGATCGAGGAATTATAGGATTATATTCAGCATCTAATACTTGTACACTAATATTATCTACATTACCTTTAACAGCAGCATTAACAGTATTAGATAAAAGTAATATATTTTGATAATATTCTTTTGGAAGTCTAATATAAGAAACACTTTTTCCGTCAATTTCTTTTCTTCCTGTATTAAAGCCTAAACCAAGAAAACCATTTTCATTATTAGAATTTAAAATTTGAATAGCTCGATTATATTCATCTATATTGTTAAAACTAACATCATAATATTGACCTTTATCTCCAAATTCAGCTTGAATATCTTTTAATAGTTTTTGGTCATATGGATTATCTTTGTTAAAACTACCTCCATTTTTCATTCTATTAACATAATCTACTAAATATTTATCATCTCCTTTTAAATCTTTAGTTAGATTATCATAATTCATTGTAGTTTCATTATATTCTCTAATAAGCTCATTACTTTTAACTCTAAAATCTACAAGTTGTTGTTTTGTAGCACCATTATTTTTAAAAATTAAATATGCTCTTTCAAGAGTATTTTTCCAACCATTTGTACTTGCATTAGTCATATCGACATTAACATCTCTACCAACAGCAGTTTTAAATAGATTATATAAATCATTCTGAATATTTTGTTTTTTACTCATTAATTCAGAAGTCATATTATAATTAAGAGTTATTGGTTTAGTATCACTTGTTCTATTTAATGATTTTATATATTCATTATTAAGTTCAGCATTATTTTTAACAGTTTCTGCTGTTTGTTCAGCAGCTTTATAAGTTTTTAACCCATTTCCATAAGTAGTTTTACGAGTAGTATTATAATATTCAGCAGCATATAAAGCAGGAGATATTCTTTTATTTAAATATTGTTGAGGAGAAAGAGTTATCCCATTATCATCAGTAATATCATCTACAATATTATATTTTCCTTTAGCAGCATTTATAGCTTTTTTATGTTTCCAAAGAGCAATATCGTAATCTTGTTGAAGACTTTCTTTAGCACCTGGAGTAGATTCAATAGCCGTTCTAATACCAGCTTCTATTTTACTTCTATCAAGTTTTTCAAAACTATGAGTAGTATCATCATAATATTCTCCATCAAATACTTCGTTTGGATTAGTAGTAGGATTACCATTTTTATCAAGCCAACGAACTTGATTATAACTACCAGATTCTCTTGCAGCCCATTGTAAACCTTTAGAAATCAAAGAAGATAAATCTACAACAGCAGTAGGAGAAGTAGTAGAATGCCATTTTGTTCCACTAATAACTTTTCCAGTTTTTTCATCAACAATATCTTTATAATAATAAGGATTTTTTTCTAAAAAATATTCTTTATAATCTTCTGGAAGAGTTTTATCATTTATAACTCTATTTTTAAAATCAGTATAATCTTTTTGAGCTTGAAGTCTGCCAATCATTCCAGCATCAGAAGCTAAATTACCAGCTTTAATAACAATATCATCTAAAGCTGCTGCAGAATTACCAAATACAGTATTATTATCAACAAGTTGTTGTATTTCAGAAATCTTTTGTTGTCTCCATTCATTTTCTGCTTCGTTAAGTTCAAGTTTAGCCATTTCAGCTTGAAGATTAGAAGCAGTTTTAATAGCTTCTTTATGACCTTGTTCAAGAGTATTAAAAGTATTTCCTAAAGTATTTAAATCTACTGTTGGAACATATTCTGTATTAATATAATTAAAACCTTTCATATAAACTATGTTTTTAATTGTTTTTATTTCCGTATGCTCTCAACCATGATTCTATCATATCATTTGTTATACCTTTTACACCAAGAGCTTTTAATATAATAGGATTAACATTAGGATTTGCAGCAGCAATAGCTCTAATATTATTTTCAGCAGCTAATCTTTTTTCAAAATTACCAATAGCGTTTTGTACTCCAGCATTAATGCTATTAATCAATCCTATAGTATTTTCAGATTGTTTTTCAATAATAGCATTTTCAAAAGCATTTTTCTTTTCTTTCCAAGTATTATAATTAGTAATATTTTGATTAGCAACAGCTTGTTGATTAAGTCTATCTTTATTAATTAATTCAGTTTCAGTATTTTCTTTATTAGCATAAATATTATTAAGTAATTTAATAGTATTTAATCTACCAAGTTGTTTTCTACCTAAAGCAACTCTTGAACTTGCAGTATTAGCGTCAATTTGTCGTTCATATGCTTGTTGTTGGTCTCTAATAGTATCAAGTTGAGGATTAATATTAATACTTGTTTTAAGTTTAGAAGGAATTAAATTAACAGGAGCTTTATTATATTTCATTTTCTTTAATGCTTTCTTATTAGCATTATATCCTATAATACTACCAACAATATTTGAAGCAATACCAATACCATCACTAATTAAAGAATTATATCCTCGTTTTTTCATAATATTATTACGATTATCATAATCTTGTTTAGTATTTAAATCTACACCAGTAATAGGATTAAATCTACCTTTAGTATCAAAAATATCATATTTGATTTCTTCTACGGGGGTATGATAATTAACAATTGGTTGATTTCTTTTATTAGATAATTTATCTTTAAGACCTAAAGTATAAAATGTAGGATCAAGTGTAATAGGAATTTCAGTCTTTTTAGTACCACCTGTTCTGAACTCTATTCGTTTCCCCGTAGAGGGAATCATTCTTAGACTTGTCTTACCATTGCTTGTAACTGTATAAACACCACCATTTTTAGCACGTTTACGAAGTTCAGGATATTTAGAATAAACTTTAGTTTTAATATCATCACGTCCATGAAGTCCTGCAAGTCTTAACGCGTCAACAGCATCAGCTTTAGTAGGAATAGGATAACTTCTATTTTTACCAGCAAAATCTTTTTTATCAACATTAGGATAAGGTTTAGATTTAGAACCATAATCTTTAGAACGACTTAAACCACCCATACGTTTTTTATTTCTCTTTTCATAAAAATTATTAACTAAACTATCTCTATTAGCTAAACCAGCTTCTTTATATATTTTATTAATTTCTTCTCTAACTTCATCATCAGTACCTTTAAGAATAGCTTTTTGCATAGGAACATATTTTTTATCTTCAGGATTGAAATATTCTCTTGCAGTTCTACCACTTCCTCTATTATAAATTAAATTAGTAAGTAAAGCTTCTTTAGTTTCAGTAATATCACCTTCATCATTATAATATTTACGAATAAAATCTATTCTTCGTTTAGCACTTTGATTTGCACTTTTAATTCTTTTAAATCTTAAATCTCTTTCATCTTCTTCAGTAATATATTCTCTTCCTTTAGAATCTTTTTTAATTTTATCACTAATATTACCTCCTGTATATCTATCTACTCCCATTCCAAAATTATCTTTATCAAGACCTTTACCTTTAGGAGCATACCATCTTCGAGTATCTTTATCAAAACCTATACTATCAGGATTTTCAGAATGATTAATTAATTTACCAACTTCAGTGGTATCATAATAAGGTATATAATCTGGACTAATAATAGGATTTTCTAAAGTAGAAATATTATTTGCTAAACTTTGCATTTCTCTAATTTTTTCAAAACTATTTTTCTTAGTACCATATCTACTTTTATTTTTTCTATTTCGATTATTCTTAGTACCATCATCGTTAATATTATTAACATCTTTATATCTTTCTTGAGCATTAAAAACTTTATTAGGATTATTTCCTTTCATAACTTTTTCAGCAGGAGATTCACCATTAAGAAAAGGAACAGAACTAAACACTTTAACTTCAGTAGGAGATATATGCATAACTTCTCCATCTTCAACTTCTAAACCAGTACGAGGATTCTTACCAATATCAATACCACCTTGTTCATGTTTTCTACCTTTCATATAGTAATAATTCTTTTTATTAGGAATAGGTATAGCAACACCACCACGAACTATATTAGGTCTAAGTCTTTTATTACTCATAATCTGTTATATTGTATATTTTGACGTTATATAAAGCCTTATAACGTTATCTTATGTTGAACTTGATAAATTATACAAGAAAGCATATTAAAATCAATGTAGAGCTGATAACAGCTATTATTTACGCTTTTTCTTGCCTTTGCAGCCTCCCAATTTCATTTGAGCGAGTCTATCGGAGTATTGGTTATTATTAGGAACTTGTTGATTAACATTTTGAGTAACAGGTTGAGTAGAAGAATAACTATTAGGAGTAATAGAAATTTTTTGTTCATAATCAAAACCATCAGCTTTTTTAATCATTTTAGGAGTACTTGGACCGCCAATTAAACTATTAGCAAAAGATCCAATACCAGAAACAATTCCTCCAACAGTATCGTTAAGATTATTACCACTAAATTGATTTGCGATAGTAGAACCGAAATTAGCTTTCTTTCTACCACCACAAGCATATTTCTTTTGATTTTTAATTCTATCTGTATAATTATCTTGTTTAGTTTTCATTTTTCCACCATTTTTTAAAACAACTTTCTTTTTATATTCATCAATATAATCTTGATTAGCATAACTTTGAGTCATAGCTTGTGCAGCCGCTAAATTATCTTGTCTATATTGTTCTTCTTGCTGCATTTTAAATGCCTTTTCTTCTACTCTTCTTCTTTTAGCAGCACCAATAGCAGAACCTATAACACTACCAACAGCTCCTATAATACTACCTAAAAATGCTTTATCACGTTTAACAACTTTATTTTTCATAACTTACTTATTTTATAACTAAGAGATTCAAAATCAATACGTCTATCTTGCATTAAAAATTCAAATTCAATAATAAAATAATTACCATAAAGTCTACTCATAACAGCAGCAGATCGATCTCCTTCATTACCAATCATATTTCTAAGATAACTAAAATTCCAATTACCTAAATCCCAATAAGGTTTTTTATAATTACCAAAAATATTTTTATGTTCATTAGGATCAATGCTTTCGTTATCAACAGTAATATTTATATCATTAGTGTTAACATTGTCATTATAAACTCTAAGTATTTGACCAGCATAAGGAGTATCTAATTTCTTTACGGGGAATGGAACATCGCCTCTTACAGATTCATCTACTTTATATAATTTATAAGTAATATATTCTAAAAACTTAACAATGTCATATCCTTCATTAATAATAAAAGACAGTTTACAACTATTATTAAATCCTTCAACAGCATTAGCATAACCATAAATATTAGCATAAGTACAATAATTATTAAATTTTTCAGTAAAATTATAAACAGAATCATAAACTAAATTATTGCTTTGAAAACCATTAATAAAATAAACTCTATTTTTACTATTATAAGCATCTCTAAAATAATAACTATGAGTAGAAATAAAATTTTGAGTTTTATAATTATAACTAAGAACTAAATTACGTTTTTGAGTAAAAGTACTACTATCTTCATTTTTTCTAAAAATATCATAATCGAATTTAATAAGTAAACGATTATTTCTAATATCATTAGCAAATCTTACATTATTAGGTTTAGCTTTAATAAGCCATTCAACAATATCATTACTAATAATAGCTAATTGGTTATTATCAAATCTGTAAATATTATTATCGTCATTATTATAAAATATATAGCCAAATTGGTCAACAATAGCACTTCGCTTATCTTGAAGACCTCCATAACCTAATTCAGAAGTAAATACTTCTTTATAAGCAACATCAAAAGCGTCTGGTTGATGAAGTTGAATATTTTGGTCAATAGTTTTAAGTTCATTATTTAAATCAAACATAAAAAGACTATGTTCAGTATGAGCTAAAACTAAATTACCAATTCCAACTAAATTAGTAATAATACCTTTATTTTCAGTAATATTTTTATATGCTTCTAAAGAAAATTTTCGCCAACTATTTTCTCTTGATTCATCTTGAATAACGTTACTTCTACGAATAGTTTTATTATAAACATCAATATCTTTAATATCTTCTCTATAATTGCTATAAGTTTTAGGATTAAATTGGTCAGCACTACCTTGTCTATTTTCAAAAAGATCAATAGAATTAGCTGGTGTAACCATATAGCCTGTTCTATATTGAGCACTATCATTTTCAGAAGCAGGTTTAGTTACATAAGATTGAGGTTTAGGTTCATTTTTAAAACATTTACTTTCATGAAAAATTGTATCAATAACAGGCATTTGTAAATAACACATAAATGGTCTATCATTTTCATAAGTTTCATTATGCTCAGGAGAAACAGTAGTAGGATAATATTGATATTCAGCATTTTGCATAGTCACAATACCATTTGTTTCATTAAATACAACACCTGTATCGGCATATATAATAGTGCCACTATAAGTATAAACGCCATTAAGACCTGTACTAATAATTCCAGTATTATTTTTGTTATAAAAAACATCAGTAAATTTAATAAGAGTTTTATTATTATTATTATATATATTAGGATTATCTTTAACTAAAGAAACTCTATATAAATTAATATCATTATTTTTCTTTTCAGTAGCATTAACAAAAAGATCATATTTATTATCAATAACTATACATGTTCCTACACCAATACGATTATCTTTTACAGAATTAGCAACAGCTAATTTATAATTAGGCATAGGATATAGTTTTTCAAAATTATAATCTTGTAATTGAACTTTGTTCATATCAGTAACGAATCCAAAAGGAGCATTTCTTTGATAATAATTAATATTAGGAATATCATTATAATCGAAAACATTTTTTCCTTCAATTCTAAGAAAATCAAAATCTAATTCTAAAGTATCATCTATATCTAAATTATCACAATAAAAATTCATAGTATTAGAACTCATCGTATTTAATGAATCTTTTTTAACTACATTATCAGTATTATCATATATTCTTAAATTGCCATTTATAATTTCTAATTCACTATAATTACCAGTAATACTTGCAACAGTATTTATTAATCCATCAATAATTCTTCCAGAAATACTTCCTCCGCCATTTTCAATAACACCATAAGCTAAATTTCCATCTGTTATTTTATTATTAACTATTTTAGCATTATATATAGTGCCGGAATATAATTTTACAGTATTATGATTATTAATTCCTTTACTAATAGTAACATTTGCTAATGAATAGTCATTATAATTAGTATCTCCTTTAACTATAATAGTATCTGTATTTCTAAAATCATTAATAGTAAGTAGTCCAGTATATTTACTTCTTTTTTCAAATTTTTCATAAGAAATAAAATATCCAACATAATTATTAGGTATATTAATATTATTAAAATAAGGACGATAAACTCTATGACTATTAACATCTATGTTATTAAATGGAACTTTAAATAAACTATCTCCATTAACGTTTATATAATTATCAAAACCATATTCTCCATTATTTATATAATTATTAAAAGTAAATATTTTATA
>ULMD01033031.1_pt1 | contig 23104 bp, 18 predicted proteins | sample 1951561 | NCBI WGS metagenome assembly ULMD01 (sample SAMEA4835541, study PRJEB28245) | human gut metagenome | biome: gut microbiome; material: fecal sample | place: Denmark | collected 2008
AGATTGGAGGAATTCCGGTGGTCGACGACGAAGGTCATTTGGTTGGCATCGTGACTAACCGGGATTTGCGTTTTGAAAGGGATATGAACAAGCGCATCGACGAGGTTATGACAAAGGAAAATCTGGTGACTACCAACCAAACCAGCGACCTTGAGACTGCCGCTCAGATTCTTCAAGAGCACAAAATCGAGAAATTGCCTGTTGTCGACAAAGACAACAAACTCGTAGGCTTGATTACATACAAGGACATCACCAAAGCCAAAGACAAACCAATGGCATGCAAGGATGCCAAGGGCAGATTGCGTGTGGCTGCCGGTGTGGGTGTGACTGTCGACACATTGCAGCGTATGGAGGCATTGGTAAACGCCGGTGCCGACGCTATCGTAATTGATACAGCTCACGGACATTCCAAATTCGTAATTGAAAAACTTAAAGAGGCGAAGCAGCGTTTTCCTAATGTGGACATCGTTGTGGGCAACGTTGCTACGGGTGCTGCAGCCAAGATGCTTGTCGAGGCTGGCGCCGACGCTGTCAAGGTGGGCATCGGTCCGGGCTCAATCTGCACAACCCGTGTGGTTGCCGGTGTTGGCGTGCCGCAGCTGTCGGCTGTCTATGATGTTGCCAAAGCGCTTGAGGGAACAGGTGTGCCTTTGATTGCCGACGGCGGACTCCGCTATTCAGGCGATGTTGTGAAGGCGCTTGCTGCAGGCGGCTACAGCGTGATGATCGGTTCTCTCGTGGCAGGTACAGAGGAGGCTCCTGGCGACACCATCATCTTCAACGGACGTAAATTCAAGTCATATCGCGGCATGGGTTCGCTCGAGGCAATGGAAAACGGCTCGAAAGACCGTTATTTCCAAGCCGGCACTACCGACGTCAAGAAACTTGTGCCGGAGGGCATCGCCGCTCGCGTGCCTTACAAGGGAACGCTTTATGAGGTGATCTATCAGTTGGTGGGCGGTCTGCGCTCGGGTATGGGCTATTGTGGCGCTGCCGACATTGAGAAACTCCACGATGCCAAGTTCACGCGTATCACCAACGCCGGTGTTCAGGAAAGCCATCCACATGATGTGACAATCACCAGCGAGGCACCTAACTACACCCGCCAGTAGGCTTGAAATGTTAAGATTTCAATAAAATTCACGCAGAGATATAATTTTGTCGTCAAGACGACGTTATATCTCTGTGTCATTTTAAATGAAAGAAAAGAAATGAGAAGGACAAAATTGTTTGTAGGAACACTTCTTGCAGCAGGATTCGTTGTTGCATTTGCTGCGTCGAAGAAAGATCCGGTTCTGATGAAAGTTGACGGCAAGCCCGTGACGTTGTCGGAATTTGAATATATGTACCACAAAAACAATCAGCAGCAAGTGGCGCAACAACCGTTGGAGAAATATCTCGATATGTTTGTCACTTATAAGTTGAAAGTGGCTGACGCAGAGGCAGCGGGAATTGACACCACAGCAGCGTTCAAAAAAGAATATGAGGGCTACCGCAACGAGTTGGCTATGCCGTATCTTCGCGACACTGTTGCGGAGGAGGCTATGCGCAAACAGCTCTATGAGCATCTGAAGACAAATGTGCTCGCAAGCCACATCATGTTGCCTCTCGGCAAGGATATGGCAGAGAACGATGTGTATAAGGCACGTCTCGACAGTCTGCGCTCTTGCATCATTGCCGGACAGCCGTTCGACTCTCTGGCGAGAAAGTATTCTGTTGACCGCAGTGTGGTTCAAAACGGCGGATCGATGGGATATGTGTCGGCTGGACAATTTCCGTGGCAATTTGAGGATGCTTGCTACAACACGCCTGTCGGACAGGTTTCAGAGCCGTTCCGAACAGACTATGGCTGGCATATTGTAAAGACGTTCGGCAGCCGTCCGGATGCCGGCGAGGTGCTTGTGGAGCATATCCTTAAACTTTATCCGCGCAATGCCACCGACGAGCAGAAGGCCCAGGTGAAGCACGTGATGGACAGCATATATAATGTTGTCAAGGGCGGAGCCGACTTTGAGGATGTTGCACGTCGCGAGTCGGAGGATCCGGGTTCGGCGCGTCAGGGCGGCAAATTGCCGTATTTCGGCAAAGGCCGTATGGTGCCTGAGTTTGAGAAGGTGTCGTATGAATTGGGCAAGGGTGAGATTTCCAGCCCATTTGAGACACGCTACGGTGTGCATATCGTCAAGAAGCTTGACTCGCACTCTGTCGCTGACTATGCATCGGTGCGCGACCAGCTGACGGCAATGGTTGGTATGCGTGGCAATATCGCAGTCGATTCAAAAGTGGCTCAACTGAAGAAAAAATACAAATTCAGTCTCAATGACAAGTTGATGAAGAGACTTCGTTCGGAGGTAACACTTCCCGACAGCCTTGATAATGCTTTCATCGACAAGTATGCGGCGTCAAACGAGGTGCTGTTCACTCTTGGCGGACAGAAATATCCGTTGTCGTTGCTGATTGGTGAGTTCGGACGTCCGGGACGTATGGCAGGCGAGGTGGCATATAAATTTATGGATGCCAAACTTGCAGAGGTTGAGAAAAAAACGGTGCTTGAATATGAAAAGCAGCAGTTGGAGAAAAACAACGCCGATTTTGGGAACCTTGTCCGTGAATATCGCGACGGTATGCTGCTTTTTGAAGTAAGCAACCGCAACGTTTGGCAGAAAGCCTCTACCGACACTGAGGGCTTGAAGGCCTTCTTCGAGGCGCATCGTCAGAACTACAAGTGGGACGCTCCGAAATACAAAGGATATCTTGTCGAGACAACCAGTGACTCAATCACCGCGCTCGCCAAGCAGCGTATTGCCGAGGTTGCCGCCGACAGTGTGGTCACTGTGTTGCGCAAGGAGTTTGGCAAGAATCTGAAGGTGACACGTGTGCTTGTCGCAAAAGGCGAGAATGCCAAGGTCGACTCTGAGATGTTTGGCATCGACAGGGTTGTTGCTGCCGACAAGGATAAATACAAAGACTATTTCGTGTTTGGCGGACGCTTGATTGCAAAGCCAGAGGAAGTGGCTGATGTGCGCGGACTTGTTGTTGCCGACTATCAGAACTACCTTGAGGGGGTTTGGGACGAGCAGCTCCACAAGAAATACACTGTGGAAATAGACAAGAAAGTGCTTAAACAAGTGAAATAACAAGGCTCTAAGCCGTGAATATGCTAAAAAAAACGGGCAACGCAGAATTAAACTGCGCTGCCCGCTTTTTTTGGCATATATGAGTTGCCTATAATTTGATGTGCTGTTGTATTGCCGTGAGAGATAGGAATATAAGGGTTTAGTGTTGAGTTTTTGTTGAGTAGCGTGTGAGTTTGAGTATAGGATGAAAAAGTCATTATTGTAGACATTCCGCCTAATTTTGTGGACGTAACAACTTAAAATCTAAATAATGAAACTTAGTAGAATAGTTCTTTCGATTGCATTATTGTCGTCGTTGTCGCTTCAGGCAGGAGTGGTCAACGTTGGTAGCGGAAGCTACACGACCGACCATCCGGGTTATGATCAAGCCGGACGCAACAAAGTGCCGGCAGGCACACCGCAGCTGAGTGGTGACGCTGTGGGACACCCCGTCCCGACAAACGACTGGTGGAGCAACGTGCTCTACAAGGACCAGTCGGAAAATATTTTTGCATATCCCATGGGCATGCGCACACGTGCCGACGGACTCACACTCGCCTATATTCCGAAAGGCGCGATGGTTGACTTCAGTCCGGTGCATATCAGCGTGGGCAACATCTCATCGGCAAAAACCACCGTGTCTGACTATTCAGACTGGACGTTCACCATGCGGTGGGGTAGCGGAAGCGAATATTTCGATGCTACGGCGGGTTTGGCTATGCCGTTTGTATATTTTACAAAACACAGCTCGCAGGCAGTTACCGTAACCTTCCGTGAGGGAATGGGCTCTGTTTCTGTCGATGGCTCTATGCTTGTGTTGTCGAAAGGCTTCAACGGAGCGTCGTTTGCCATCTATGCCCCTGAGGGCAGCACGTGGACAGGCAGCGGCTACAGCTACACGTCGACACTTGGAGGCAAGAATTATTGGTCGGCGGCAATATTGCCGTTGTCGACAACCGATGCCATTGCCACAGCACGCAGCCTGCGGCAATATGCGTTTGTCTTTCCTGCCGACACCCGAGTGGATTACAGCTACGACGAGGCTACCGCACAGGTGCGCACTGACTATGTGGTGACTCCCGATGTGAAGGAAGGCTCAACGTCGACAGTCCTGCTCGGACTGCTGCCTCACCATTGGGCACATCTCGCTTCCGGCAGCGCTGTTCCGACGGGACTGACTTATGCCACTTTGCGCGGAGAGGTGCGCACGCTTGCAGGCAACCGTTTCTCAACGGTCAACACTTTCGGCGGCATACTCCCGACGCTTCCTTATGTGGAGGAAGGGGCGTCGGCAGGCTTCTCAAAGGCGGAGCTCGACAGACTTGAGGCAGAAGTGGTGGCAGACCACGGCTTGACAGGCTGGACCGACTCCTACAACGACGGACAGCTGCTGAACCGCCTCATCCAGACAGCCCATGTGGCGAAAGCTTCGGGCAACAACGCTGTCTTTAATCGGGCATTCAACCTCGTGAAGCAACGTTTGGAAAACTGGCTGACGTATACCAGCGGAGAGAAGGCATTCCTGTTCTATTACAATAAAGACTGGACCACGATGTTCGGCTATCCGGCAGGCCACGGTCAGGACGAGTATATAAACGACCATCATTTCCATTGGGGCTACTTTATCCACGCAGCCGCTTTTATAGAGCAGTACTCGCCGGGATGGGCAACGCAATGGGGCGATATGGTCAACCTCCTTGTGCGCGACGCCGCCACCAGCGACCGCAACGATCCGATGTTCCCTTATCTGCGCAATTTCAGCCCTTATGCAGGTCACTGCTGGGCTAATGGCGTGGCTTCGCTGCCTCAGGGCAACGACCAGGAGTCGACGTCGGAGTCGATGCAGTTTCACTCGTCGCTTATCCATTGGGGCTCGGTGACTGGCAACCGTGCCGTCCGCGACTTGGGCATATATATGTATGCCACCGAGCAGTCGGCGGTAGAGGAGTATTGGTTTGACCAGCACGAGCGCATTTTCCCTTCGGATTGGAAATATAGCCTCGTTTCGCGCGTCTTCGGCAACGATTTCGACAACGGAACATTCTGGACAGCCGACATCGCCGCTTCTTATGGCATAGAGCTTTATCCTATACATGGCGGATCGTTCTATCTTGGCCGCAATCTCGATTATGTGCGCAAGCTGTGGTCGGAGATAGCCGCCAACACCGGAATCCTTTCCAATGAGGTGAATCCAAACCTATGGCACGACACGATGTGGGAATATCTGTCGTTTATCGACCCGCAGAAAGCCATAGAGCTTTATAACTCAAATCCGAAACGCAACCTTAAGTTCGGCATCTCCCAGGCGCAGACTTACCATTGGCTGCACGCTATGAACGTGCTCGGACAGTATGACTCGTCGGTCACTGCCGACTATCCTGTGGCAATGGCGTTCCGCAAAGGCGAAAAGGTGACACACGTGGCATACAACTATGGTTCGACACCGCGCACGGTGACATTCTCCGACGGGGCGACACTTGTGGTTGAGGCGCGTGCGATGGGCATCGACGGAGGCGTTGTGGTGCCTCCTGTGCCGTCAGAGCCTACAACACCCGTTGTTTCGGTTACATCGCCTGCTGCCGGCTCTACGGTCAAAGTGGGCGAGGCTGTCACATTGCAGGCGTCGGCCACGGTTGAAGGCTCGACAATCACCGCTGTCGACTTCCTTGTCGACGGCACACTTGTTGGCACGGCAACGGCGGCGCCTTACGCTGTGCAGTGGACTCCGACAAAAGAGGGTGTGCGTGTAATCACGGCGCGTGCCACAGCAGCCAATGGAAAGCAGACGGTGTCAGCCAGCGTCGATGTCAATGCGGAAGCGTCGGAGACAGGCGGAGGCGATGAAAGCGTATGTTCGGTGACCTCCGATGAACTTACAGAGGGCAGCGGAATAGCCTATAGATTGAGCTTTGAGTCGGCAGCTAACGGTGATGTTACGGTCACTGCCGAGAGCTTGACCGATGTGATAGGACTTGTGGCCTTCGTGCGCGATCTTACAAACGGCTTCACAGAGATGCAGATGCAGGAAGCCGGAGATAAGAAATTCACATACACTCTTACCGGACATAGTGTCGGCGAGGCTATAAAGGTGGCATGTAAATTCGCTTGGGCAGGAGGCGGTATCGGAGTCACCGCACCGTTCACCTATGTGGTCGGTGACAATTGCAACAGCTCGATGGTGGAGCGCGAGTTTGCCGACAGCGATGTGCGCGTCTATCCGGTGCCTGCCAGCGATTGCCTGCATATTGATATAGCAGGAATCGACCATAACCATATCTACATCTGGAGCGCCGACGGGTCGCTGATGCTTGATTCTCAAGTTGGAGCGAGCACTACGGTCAACGTGTCGCACTGGCATCCGGGCGTTTATTTCCTAAGAGTGGAGAGTGGCAACGCTGTGCGCGTGGAGCGGTTTGTGAAGCGCTGACAGCATAGAAAATAATGATTTCAGAATCCGCAAGGATGTCCCGTCCGGACATCCTTGCGGATTTTTTTGTTTTTAGTGAACTAAACGAGCCGTGTAAGCATTATTAAAGAGAAAATAGGAAAAAAGGCATAGAGAAAAACGGTATGATAAACAGAATTACAATAAAATATCTTTACAAGCACACCCATAGACCAAAGGACGGCTTTCATGACAGTTTGCTCCGTAAGGTGGCAGATTGCTGTAGAGAGCATTTTAAAGTTGCGTTTGAAGACGGCTGTATGATTGTGGGCGTGCTCGACTATGACAATCCATTCCGGAGAATAAGGCTTTCGTGTATCAAAGGCTTTAAGATTGTCGACAACGAGGTGGCGGTGGTGATGGAGCAGTCCATACTGTTTTTCAACAACAGCACAGGGGCGATAAAAATAAATTTCCGCTGTGACGACGAGCCGTGGTGGAAACGCCTGTTCTCGTGGCTTAAACCAGGCAGGGACGGGCAGAAGAACGCCTGTTTGCAATAAGACATAAAAACGGCTTCTTTCCGATTGGGAAGAAGCCGTTTTTATGTCTATGTGAGTTCTTGTTATTTCACTTGGCATCCAGGGACCACTTCACCCTGCGGACCAATCACAACAAGACTTCCGTCGGCGTTTTCAGCCGAGAGGATCATGCCTTGCGACTCCACGCCTTTCAGCTTGCGCGGCTCAAAGTTGGCAATGAAGCAAACCTCTTTGCCCACAAGGTCTTCAGGCTTGTAGAATTTAGCGATGCCCGACACGATTGTGCGTCCGCCCATACCGTCGTCAATCTTGAACTTCAACAGTTTGTCGGCTTTAGGCACTTTCTCGCATTCCAGCACTTTGCCCACGCGGATGTCGAGTTTCATAAAGTCGTCGAACGGCACGTTGGCAGCCACAGGTTCCGGCTTGAAGTTTTTCAGCTTGTTGGCCTCTTTGGTGTCGTTGAGTTTCTTTATCTGCGCCTCAATCACGCTGTCTTCAATCTTTTCAAATAACAGCTCGGCCGGTTTTATCGTTGTTCCGGCAGGGATTATTGTGATTGAGCCAAGCTCATTCCAGTCAAATTTCTCCATTCCCAGCATATCGCGGAGTTTCTTCGACATGAACGGCAGGAACGGTTCGAAAGCGATGGCGAGATTGGCAGTAATCTCGATGGCGATGTTCATAATCGTTTCCACACGCTTCTCATCGGTCTTCACCACCTTCCACGGCTCAGTGTCGGCAAGGTATTTGTTTCCGATGCGGGCAAGGTTCATAGCCTCCTTCAACGCGTCGCGGAAGCGGAAGTGCTCGATGTAGTTTTCGAGATTTGCTTTCACGTCGGCAAATTCCTTCAGCGTCTCGCGGTCATAGTCGGTAAGCTCGCCGATGGCAGGCACAACACCCTTGTAGTACTTGTGTGTCAATACGAAAGTACGGTTTACGAAGTTGCCGAGGATTGCCACCAGCTCGTTGTTGTTGCGCGCCTGGAAATCCTTCCAAGTGAAGTCGTTGTCTTTTGTTTCCGGAGCGTTTGCAGTCAGCACATAGCGCAGCACGTCCTGCTTGCCAGGCATGTCGCGCAGATATTCGTGCAGCCACACCGCCCAGTTGCGTGAAGTCGAGATTTTGTCGCCTTCAAGGTTGAGGAACTCGTTTGCAGGCACGTTTTCAGGCAGCTGGTACGATCCGTCAGCCATCAGCATTGCCGGGAACACGATGCAGTGGAACACGATGTTGTCCTTGCCGATGAAGTTTATGATGCGAGTGTCTTTGCTCTTCCAATAAGTTTCCCAAGTGTCGGGGAGCAGTTCCTTAGTGTTTGAAATGTAGCCGATAGGAGCGTCAAACCATACGTATAGCACCTTTCCTTCTGCGCCTTCCACCGGCACCGGCACACCCCAGTCGAGGTCGCGGCTCACGGCGCGTGGTTGCAGACCCATGTCGAGCCATGATTTGCACTGTCCGTATACGTTTGGTTTCCATTCCTTGTGTTCGTCAAGAATCCAGTGGCGCAATGTAGGTTCCCACTTGTCGAGCGGCAGATACCAGTGTTTGGTTTCTTTCAGCACCGGTTTGTTGCCGGTGATTGCCGAATGCGGCTCGATAAGGTCTGTCGCGTTGAGCGAAGTGCCGCAAGCCTCGCATTGGTCGCCGTAGGCATGGTCGCTTCCGCAGTGCGGGCATGTGCCTACGATATATCTGTCGGCGAGGAATTGGTGAGCCTCTTCGTCGTAGTATTGCATAGACGTCTTCTCGATAAACTCACCCTTGTCGTAGAGTTTGCGGAAGAAGTCGCTTGCCATCTGAGAATGGATTTTGCTCGTGGTTCGTGAATATATGTCGAAAGAGATGCCGAGTTCCTCAAACGAGTCTTTAATGATTTTGTGGTAGCGGTCCACGATGTCTTGAGGCGTGACACCTTCGGCTTTCGCCTTGATGGTGATTGGCACACCGTGCTCGTCAGAGCCGCCAATCATAATCACGTCTTCACCTTTGAGTCGGAGATAGCGGGTGTAGATGTCGGCAGGCACATACACACCGGCGAGGTGTCCGATGTGGACAGGACCGTTTGCGTATGGCAGAGCTGTTGTAACCAGCGTGCGTTTGAATTTTTTTTCTTCCATATATAAATCAGTGTTCTTTTGTTGTTACATACAAGCGTTTCAAACAAATCAGCGTTTCCAGACGTTGACAATCTCGCCGACAAACATCGTGTGTTTCAGTTTGTTGTCCTGATACATCTTTATGATGTCGTCGTCAAGCATATTGTCCACGTCGATAGGAGCCTCGTAGATTGTGCGGCATTCGATAATCAGATTTCCCTCCTTGAACGTAGGATTTCCAAGTTCGGTGAACATCGTTGTCAGTCCGGCATTCTGGATTTTGTTTTTATCCGTTTTTCTGGAGTGAGAACCGATGTAGTCGAGTGCCCCGTTCATCTTTTTAGGGAATGCCGTGATTGTGAAGTAGTCGTAGAGTCCCATCAGCGAGTATGTGTATCGGCTGTGGTCAACGACAACTGTTACAATCGGCTTGCCCCAAAGTTCGCCGATGCTTCCCCACGACATTGTCGTGGCGTTCAAGTCGCCTTCTTTGCCCACAGCGAGAGCTGTTTTATCGTTGGCAAACAATTCCACAGCGTTTTTCAGCTCTGTAGGGTCTACTTTAGTCCAACCTTCGGCAGGCGACTGCGCATGGATTGAAGCCGCGAAGGCTAAGGCGGCGCATACAGCGATGACGATTTGTTTGAAAATTCTCATAGTTGTAAAGTTTTAAAGTGTATAGCCCCATTCGTCAAGCGCCTTGCTCCAATGCTTCTCGACGATTTGGATGGTTTCCTCTTTATATTGGTATTTGTTTTTCTTGTAGCCCTTCTTCTTGTCGAGGTATGCGCGGATGTCGGCCTCAGCCTCGTTGAATCCCTGTAGCTTCAGTTTTCCGTAGATTTCCTTTGTGAGGTCGAAAGCGTTGTGCTCGAAGTCCTCAAACTTGATTTCCACAAGATTGCCTTCCGGGATTAGCAGTTTGTCGGCCTCATATCGGTTGTAGAGCCGCATATATGCCTCCACGATGTTGTCCACGATTTGCTCCTGCGAGATGTCTTGCAGCTGCAGAGGCTTGATTGTGTTTGAGAAGAAACTGCGAGTGCTCTCGAACACGGTGTACGGATTTCGCTTCAGATAGATGAACTTTGCGTTGGGAAACATCTCCAGCAGCGTGCGCACACGTCCGGTGTGAGGCGGGTTTTTCGACAGATACTGTGTGCCGCCGGTGTTGGCGAGCGACACCTTCACCAAGCGCAAGAAAGTGTCTTTAAACACTTGACGCTCCTCCTCAGTAATCTTCTCAAACGTCAGGAAGCGGTCGCAATATTCCATCCATCGTTCGGGGAAAAACCAGAAGTTGTAGTAGGTGTAAGGCATCATGTTCGACAAGGCGAACTCCTCTTCCTGGGGAAGGTCGGGGCGCAGCTCCATATTGTCGGTAGGACGCTTGTCGGGCATCAGCATCGCCATATTTTTTTTGAAGAATGGCTGTCCCCACAGCACGAGGTGCGGGAATACGGTCTGATATGTGGTTGTGTAGCCGAAATGCTTGTCGCAGGCAAACACGTTGTGTACAAAGGTGGTGCCGCTGCGCCAGTGTCCGAGGATAAACAGCGGGTCTTCCTGCAGAGGCTGCCCGGCAATTTTGTTGTAGGCACGGTTCTCGATTGGCACGAGGGTGCTCAGCAATCGGCACACAGCTTTTGTCAGGCGAAACTTGCCTTTGTAGTGGTCGCCGATGTGCTGCCCGTCGGTCAAAGCCTTGAAAGTCTGCCAGTCGGCGCCCACAAGCGTGTTGACGGGCAATTTGTCAAATGTCAATCCCATATTCTACTTTTTTACTTTAACGACTATTCCTTGACGTTTCAATTCGTCTGCGGCTTTTTGGATTGCTTCGAGATGGCACTCGTCGATGCCGAGGTCAGACAGGCAGATAGTGGCAAGCGCGTCGTCGTGCTTCATATCCTTTGCGTCGACACGGTCGATGATCATACCCACAGCCGACGTGTTGTTTGTAATCGGGTCGATAAGGATGAACGAGCCGGTCTGCTTGTTTTTCTGATAGGGGTCGAAAAGCAGCTCCTTGCCGGTGGTAAACACCACGCGTCCGATTTCGTTGAGCTCCAGATGGTCAACTTCCGACTGCTCCATCGTGTTGACGTTGACTTTGTATTTTATAGAGTCGATGCGCGCACGGGTAGTGTTGGTGGTCTGTTTCAGATAGAACTGCTTGTTTGGGTCCATCGCTTCCTCGTCCATCCACACGAGCATAGCCTCGAAGTTGCGGTCTTCGGTCGGGAGGTTGTCGGGTTTCACGATCATTTCTCCGCGGGAGATGTCGATTTCGTCCTCAAGAGTTATTGTCACGCACAAAGGAGGAAAAGCCTCTTCGATTTCGCCGTCGTAGGTTACGATGCTCTTCACTTTCGACGTCTTGCGGGAAGGCAGAGCCATCACGGTGTCGCCCTTGCGGACTACGCCGGAAGCCACCTTGCCGCAGAATCCGCGGAAGTCGAGGTTTGGTCGCAGCACGTATTGCACAGGGTAGCGGAAGTCGTCATAGTTGCGGTCGAGGTCGATGGGCACAGTCTCAAGGTAGTCGAGCAGACATTTGCCCGTATACCAAGGAGTGCGCTCACTTTTCTTAACCACGTTGTCGCCGTCGAGCGCCGACAGAGGGATGCATGTCACGTCGGGGATGCCGAGAGGCGCCACAAACTCCTCGAAGTCGCGCACGATTTTGTCAAACACCGCTTTGTCGAAGTCAACCAAGTCCATCTTGTTGACAGCAAGCACAAGGTGTTTGATTCCGAGCAGAGAAATCAGATAAGTGTGTCGGCGGGTCTGGGTGATTACACCAGTGCGGGCGTCGACAAGGATTATTGCCGCGTTGGCCGTAGATCCGCCGGTAATCATGTTGCGTGTGTACTGCTCATGTCCCGGGGTGTCGGCGATGATGAATTTACGGTTGTTTGTGCTGAAGTAGCGGTAAGCCACGTCGATGGTGATTCCTTGCTCGCGCTCAGCCTTCAGTCCGTCGAGCAGCAGGGCATAATCGATATGCTCTCCGGCGTTTCCCACACGTTTGCTGTCGCGCTCGAGGGCGTCGAGTTGGTCTTCGTAGATTTTCTTGCTGTCGAAGAGCAGTCGGCCGATGAGCGTAGATTTTCCATCATCGACGCTGCCGGCGGTTAGAAATCTCAACAAGTCTTTTTGTTCGTCCTTGTCGAGAAACTCCTTTATGTTCAATTTCGAATTGTTGTCCATTTCTGTAGTGGTTTAAAAATAACCTTCACGTTTCTTTTGCTCCATACTTGCCTCTTGGTCGAAGTCGATCACGCGCGTTGTGCGTTCACTCTTTGTGGTGGTCATCATTTCCTCCACGATTTTCTCGATTGTGTCGGCTTCGCTTTCAACGGCTCCTGTCAAAGGCCAGCATCCGAGTGTGCGGAAACGCACCATGCGCATCTCAATCTTGTCGCGGTATTGCTCCGGCAGACGGTCATCGTCAGGCATAATCAGGTTGCCGTCGATGTTGACCACCGGACGCTCCTTGGCAAAGTAGAGAGGCACAATAGGAATGTTTTCCAGGCGGATATACTGCCAGATGTCGAGTTCCGTCCAGTTTGACAACGGGAACACGCGGATGCTCTCACCCTTGTTGATGCGGGTGTTGTAGATGTCCCACAGCTCCGGACGCTGGTTTTTAGGATCCCACTGGTGGAACTTGTCGCGGAACGAGAAGATGCGCTCTTTCGCACGGCTTTTCTCCTCGTCACGTCGCGCACCACCGAAAGCGGCGTCAAATTTGTATTTGTCGAGGGCGTGGAGCAGAGCCTGAGTCTTCATCAGGTCGGTGTGCACCTTGCTACCGTGGGTGAACGGACCCACACCGGCTTTAAACGCCTCCATGTTTGATTCAACGATAAGATTCCAGCCGTATTTCTTGGCGTATTCATCGCGGAACTGGATCATTTCCTTGAATTTCCATTTCGAATCGATATGCATCAGCGGAAACGGCACTTTGCCGGGAGCGAATGCCTTTTCGGCGAGACGCACCATCACCGACGAGTCCTTTCCGATGGAATAGAGCATCACAGGATTCTCGAATTCCGAAGCAACTTCACGGATGATGTAGATTGCCTCTGCCTCGAGTTCCTTAAGATGGCTTAAGTTGTAGTCTGACATAGAATTATATTGTTTTTTGTTTATTTTTTCAATACTGCTTTAGGCAACACGTAGTCCAAAAGGATTTTCACCGACTCCTCGACCGGCAGTTTCGACGTGTCGAGGGTGATGTCGGGATGCTCCGGAGCCTCGAAAGGGGCGGATATACCTGTGAAATTCTTAATCTCTCCGCGTCGGGCCTTGGCATAAAGACCTTTCACGTCGCGCTTCTCGCATTCCTCAAGCGGAGTGCTTACAAACACCTCCACGAAATCGTCCTTGCCGATAATTTCGGCAGCCATTTCGCGCAACTGGTTGTTTGGGCTGATGAAAGCCGCGATTGTGATGATGCCGGTGTCGACGAAAAGGCGTCCCACTTCGGCGATTCTGCGGATGTTTTCAACGCGGTCTTCGGCTGAGAATCCCAGGTTGTTGTTGATTCCGCTGCGGATGTTGTCGCCGTCGAGTATTCGGCAGAGCAGTCCGCGGCTGTGCAGCTCGCGCTCAAGGGCGATGGCAACGGTGCTTTTTCCCGAACCGCTCAGTCCGGTGAACCACAGCATCATGCCCCGCTGTTTTAGCAGTTGCTCCTTGTCGTCACGGCTCATCATGCGGTCGAATATCGGATAGATGTTTGTCGCTTTCTTTTCCATTGTCGTTGTGTCGTTTTTATTAGAAATCCCAGAACAGCGGAATCAGTCCCACCGAAATTGCGAAGGCAATCACGTTGAGAGGCAGTCCCACTTTTATGAAGTCGGTGAACTTGTATCCGCCCACACCTTGCACGATGAGGTTTGTCTGATAGCCTATCGGAGTGCAGAAGCTTGTTGACGCAGCCATGCAGATGACCACGAAAAACGGTGTTGGGCTGACTCCCAGCTCGTTGGCTACCGACAAGGCAATCGGGAAACTCAGAGCCGCTGCAGCGTTGTTGGTAATCAGTTCAGTAAACACATTTGTGATTATAAACAGCACGGCGAGCAGTCCGTAAGGTCCGAGGCTGTCGGTCATCGCGATGATGTGGCGGGCAATCATCGGCGCCACGCCTGAATTGTTGATAGCTTTGCTGATGGCAAAAGCGCAGGCGATGGTTATGAGGATATCCCAGGATATGTATTTTGTATACTTTTTAGGAGGGAAAATCTTGGTCCACGCCATGATGATGGTTGTGACGCAGACAAAGAAGAACATGTCGAACTTCATTCCCGGCACGAGGTCTTTCATCGCCGGCAATTCACCTACTGTCGCACCGACAATCATGAAGACGAGCAGCGCGGTGGCGAGCAGACGCTTGCCGCGGCTTTCCTTCGGCACCACGTCCTTGCCGTTGGACACCATAAGGAACACACGCGAGTCGCCCCAAGTGGGGATGAATTGGTCGTCGGCCCAAAGAATCAGAGTGTCGCCTTCGAGCAGCGTTATCTTGTCGAGGTCGCCAGGGATGGCTTGACCGCCACGTCGCACTTCCTTGACGTATGCGCCGTAGTGGCGTGCGAAATTGAACTCTCCGAGCTGCTTCTTGATACCGGGGAAACGCGCTCCGAGAATCACCTCCACGCGGTGAAGGTTTTGAGCCTGGGCGTCGTCTTCTTTGTCGAGATTGTCTTCTCGCGACTCCGGAAGCAGGCGTTTTGAGAAGAAAAACAGGTATGTCAGTCCGGCGATGCAGATGAATATGCCCACTTTTCCGAGTTCGAACATGGAAAATCCTTCATATCCGGCGTCGATGACCATGCCATGCACCACGAGGTTGGTCGACGTGCCTATCAATGTGCACATTCCGCCGAGAATGGTGGCATACGACAATGGAATAAGCAGTTTTGTGGCGGGCACTTTCATGCGTTCCGCCCAACGCTTCACGATAGGGGCGAAGATTACCACGATAGGGGTGTTGTTGAGAAACGCCGAGGTGAAACTGACGGCGGGAAGCATACGCAATTGAGTGTGCAGCAGAGATTTGCGCTGTTGGGGCAACAGCCATTTAATCATTATGTTGAGCGCGCCGCTGCGGCGTATGCCCTCGCTGACGAGGAACAGCATTGCCACAGTGATCATACCTTTGTTGCTGAAGCCTTCGAGCATCTCCTTCGGAGTGATGATTCCGGCGCATAGGAATATGACAACGACGCTGAGCATAATCATGCCCGGACGCATCACATCGCAGACCAACGCTGCGAGCATGGCTCCCATACAGATTAGAACGAATGCTATTTCAAACGACATTTTATGCTAAAAACTTATAAAGCGCAAAGTTACGAAAAATCTGCTATATATCATTGCCGATAAGTCAAAAATGATGGTGTAATGGTCGGCATCAGCGAATGGGCATCAGCGGATGTCGAGGTATTTGTGGGTTTGCAGCGACAACCTCCAGACGGGATTGTCGAGGCAGGCCTGTATGCATTCCTTCAGCAGCAGCCGGTTTTTCCCGGCGTCGCCGCAGTCGCAAGGCTGCAGGAAATGGTGACGGGCGGCAAACGATGCGTAGCGGTCGAGGTTTTGTCCGGTGTAGACAAGTTTCAGCTCGTCGCACTCTGTCAGCACGGGCTCAGCACCGTCGACAAAGTCCGACTTCGGCGACATTGTAATCCAGTCAACGCCAGCGGCTACGGGGTGTGTGCCGTTGGTTTCCATTGCGATGAAATGGCCCTGGAGCGCCGCGGTCAGCTCGTCGTCGACAAACAACGAAGGCTCACCACCCGTCAGCACCACATGGCTTGCAGGGAAGGCATTGACAGCGGCGGCGATTTCGTCGGCGGTCATCATCACGCCCTGGTTGTGGTCGGTGTCGCAGAACGGGCAGCTCAAGTTGCACCCCGAAAAGCGCACAAACACCGACGGAGTGCCGGTGTAGAATCCTTCGCCTTGAAGGCTGTAGAAAATTTCGTTGATTTTATATGTCTTGCTCATCGTCGTCGGTTGTGTAGGTGGCGGTGTTTCCTTCCGACTCCTGTACGCTCACCTTGTAGCATTCCGGAATCTGGTCGCAAATCCATTTGGCAATGTTCTCAGCCGTGGGGTTGAACGGCAGCAGCTCGTTGAAGTTGCCGTGGTCGAGATAACCGTGGATTTTCTCCTTGATGTGGGTGAAGTCGCACACCATGCCGTTGTGGTTGAGCGAGCGGGCGCGGCAGTGTATCGTCACAATCCAATTGTGGCCGTGCATCTGTGAGCATTTGCTCTCGTAGTCAAGTTTGAGGCTATGACAGCCCGCTATTTCTATTCTTTTTGATACGTAGTACATTCTTGTTGCGTTGTTTGTTTTACAAAGATAGTGCAAGGCGAGCGAAATGCAAAACAAACTTGTTTGATTTTGCAGACCTTATGGATTTGGCGGCGCGCAAAAAAAAGACAGCCGGGCTTGCTGCCCGGCTGTCGTGATATGGTGTCGTATAGATTATTTTACGATAACCTTTGTAGCTTTGTTGCCAGTGCGCACGATGTAGAGGCCTGCGGCAACATTGATGCTTGCAGAGCCGTTGACCTCGGCGTTGGCAGCCAGGCGTCCGTCGGTGGTGTAGACAGCGGCGGCGCCGTTGTAGTTGCTGACGAGGATTGCGCCCTCAGTGGCAGCGACAGCGGCTGTGGCACCGTTGATTTCGCTTACGCTTGAAGTTGTAGGCTCTGGAGTGGAAACCACGTTGGTCACAGTGCCGTCGTCCTCGTTGGTGAACGAGAATTTCACCTCATAGTTGTCGCCGTCGAAAGTGGCTACGGCGCTTACCTGTATTGTCTCGTTGCCCACCTTCGCCTTGTCGTCGGTTCCGGAATAGATTACCTTGCCGTCTTTCTCAGTCTTTGTCAAGCCTGAAACAGTAACGTTTACAGCGTCGCCGGCAGCACGTGTGGCAGCCTGTGCCACTTTCACGTCGGCGATTGCGAGCGTGTAAGTGTGGTAGTCGGCATTCTCTTGGGTAAGGGTGAGTGTTGTTGTCTCGCCAGAGTAGATGTCGGTGCCGTTGACATTGGTGAAGTAGAAGCCTTCAAACTGCTGCGGAGCCTCGCGGAAGTAGAAGTTGTAAATGTGCTCACGCAGACCGTCGGCATCGGTAGCCTCAGCGTTTGCGATTGACTGCTTGTTGGTCACCTTGATGCTGATTTGCTTGTTGTCGTTGATGCTGCTCACGGTAGCCTCCTTGTCGGCTGTCAACGCCTCGTTGCTCATGATGCTGTAGTTTACGCCGGTAGGCAATGTGAAGTTTTCAACATCGTTGACAGTGATTACGTAGTCGAGCGTGTTAGGATTGAAGTCAAACGCATATCCGTCGATGCTTGCGTCGGAGAGGCGAGAGAAGTAAGCGTAGCGCACGTTGTCGACGTTGATGCTCTCCTCTTTCACAGATTTGCGGCTGTCCCAAGGGTAGCCGGCAGTTATGATTACGTTGGTCATCTCTGGAGTGGCAGCTGACAGGTAGTTCAAAGGAATCTCAACAGTGGTCCAGGTGAAAGACTCATTGAAGGCTTTGTCGCAATATGCTATGATTTCTGCCCCTTCTGATTTTGTGATATTCTGAACAGTCTCGGACGTTACAATCGATGGGTCGATTTGGCTCCAAATCGCACGGTCAAGATTCTCTAATTTTAACCAAGATTTAATGGTTGGATTGTATTTTTTATTGTAGAAGGGGCCAGTTGCTCCGTCATCAAAAGTGGCGGGAACCTCACCGTTAAAAGAGCCTTTCCAAAGGTAAGCTATGATGTGACTGTCGCTGCTATAATTTTGGAAATCTCCAACAATTGCATCTGGACGTCCGACGAAAGATAGTCCTCCGTATGTGCCATTCTGGGCAAACTTTTTATTAGTTGCTCTATAGCCGCCAGTTGCATTGCCGTCACCGTAATTTGCATACCAAGTGTTGCCGATGGTCAATGTTCCTAATGTTGGAATGTAGGAGCTTGCTTGACCTGATTTTTTATTTATGACATTAGCATAGGTTTTTCCATTGTCGCTTTTTTTCTTTTTCTGGACAAGTTCTTGGTAGGAGCCAGCCAATCCTGTAGCAAATTTGATATTTGAAGAATGCCAAGATTGAGGTTCCTCTCCTGGCTGTCCTTGATTTTTGTTTTTTTCTGTCCATAAAATTCCTTTTGCCTTTTCCCAATTCTCGAACCCTACATTCGGAAGTTGGTATGTCTGGGCATGCATAGCTGTTACGGCGAGCAGCGCGAGGCTGCCGGCAATTACTTTTTTCTTCATAATAAATAAGTATTAATCCGTTTTTTCGTTATAATTTTCAATATCTTAATCTTAATTCCCTGGCTACAACCACAATGGGTACAAACCTAAAAAATGGGCTATTCGGGCGCAAAGTTACATATTATTTTTTAATTACATCGTTTCTGAGGAAAAATAATGCTAACTTTGCAACGATGAAGAAGATAAACAAATATATTAAATATGTGGCGGCGCTGGCTCTGCTGCCCGTGATGACGGCGTGTTTCACCGGGATTGAAAACACCGGACGCATCACCGACCGCGACGTGGCGCGCGTGAAAGCCAACAAGCGCACAGCCGAGGAAGCACTGCTCGACAGCGTCAAGCCGCAGACCTACGGACAATGGCGCAAAGGAAAACGCTTTGTGGTTACAAGCAACGACATCAGCCTCGTGCTGCGCCCATCAGCCGACACCCTTAAAGGCCATACGCTGACATTCGCGGGGCAGGAACTGCAACGCGACATCGACAATATAGAAAAAGTGGTGATTGTGCTGTCAGACACCGACCGCCAATACCGTTACGACACCGGCAAGACCCTTGCCGAGCTGCAGCCCCTCAGCGGCTACTACGCAGTGCCGTTTCTTTCCGACCTCGACTATGTAGCGTGCGTTGACAGTCTGCTCCGCGGTCGCACGCTCTATCTGCGCACGTCGACATGGCGCCGCCGCGACGGCTCGTTTGAGACCGGTCTTCGCTACGTTCCGGTCACGGTTGAGGGCGTAACCACCGGCGATGCCGTTTATCCATTCTATGTGGCATTCGACCAAGACGGCAGGCACAGCGGAGTCATGATGTCGTCGCCCACGTCGGCGGTGAGAAATGTGACGTTCGACAAACTCTTCTCTTTCAGCGACATCCGTAACAACTACAAGCATATCTCCAATGAAAACTGGAGCTTGATTGTGCGCGGGCAGGTGGCAGTGGGGATGACAAAGGAAGAATGCACATTGTCGCTCGGCGCGCCGCAGTCGGTCGACCGCGTGCCCACACACGGCGGCTTGCTGGAGCGTTGGGTGTATGACAACGGTGTGTATCTCGTGTTTGCAGACGGAATATTGGAACGATTCAGACAATGATTGAAGTAGAATTTCTTGGCACCGGCACATCGACAGGCGTGCCGCAATTGGGATGTGAATGCGAAGTGTGCAAATCGGCCGACCCACGCGACAAACGCCTGCGCTGCTCCGCCATCGTGCGCACGCAGGGCGTCAGCCTGCTGATTGACTGCGGCCCCGATTTCCGGCAGCAGATGCTCCGCGCCTCCGACCTCCACCTCGACGCGCTGCTCATCACCCACAGCCATTACGACCACGTAGGCGGCATGGACGACCTCCGCCCTTATTGCCGCGAAATCCCATTTCCCGTCTACGCCCAGCCCAACGTCGTAGCCGACATAAAAGCACGCATTCCCTACTGCTTCCGCGAGCATCTCTATCCCGGAGTGCCAACGTTTGACATGCATCCGCTGGCGGGCGAGCCCTTTGAGGTGAAAGGCGTGAGGGTGGAGCCACTGCCCGTGATGCACTACAAACTGCCGATATTCGGCTATCGTATAGGCAATCTGGCTTACATCACCGACGCCAAGACCATTCCGCCGTCAACGATGGCGCGTCTGCAAGGCATTGACACATTAATAATAAACGCCCTGCGCTTCAAGCCACACCTGTCGCACATGAATCTTGAGGAAACGCTCGCCGTCGTAGCCCAGGCAAAGCCCTGCCGCGCATTGCTCATCCACGAGAGCGACGGCATAGGGCTGCACGAAGCCACGTCGCGGCTGCTTCCGCAAGGAGTGGAACTCGCATACGACAAGGAAATTATCAGAGTGCCGTAACGGCGTGAAATTTTAATATTTGACCAAAAATGCGTATCTTCGCACTGTAATTGAAGACAGATGAATCATATAAGGAATTTTTGCATTATAGCGCACATTGACCACGGCAAGAGTACGCTTGCCGACCGATTGCTTGAACATACAAAAACAGTGATGGGCAAAGACCTGCAAGACCAGGTGCTCGACAATATGGACCTTGAGCGCGAGCGCGGCATCACAATCAAGAGCCACGCCATCCAGATGAATTACCGTCATAATGGCGAAGACTTCGTGCTGAACCTGATTGACACCCCGGGACACGTAGACTTCTCCTATGAGGTGTCGCGGTCGATAGCCGCCTGCGAGGGCGCGCTGCTGATTGTCGACGCGTCGCAGGGCATCCAGGCGCAGACCATCTCCAATCTATATATGGCAATCGACAACGACTTGGAAATCATTCCGGTGGTCAACAAGGTGGATCTCGACAGCGCAAAGCCTGAAGAGGTGGAGGACCAGATTGTCGACCTGCTCGGATGCAAGCATGAGGACATTATCCGCGCCAGCGGCAAGACAGGCATCGGAGTGCCGGAAATCCTTGATGCAATCGTGGAGCGCATCCCCGCGCCGTCGGGCGACCCAGACGCGCCACTCCAAGCGTTGATTTTCGACTCGGTTTTCAACCCATTCCGTGGCATTATCGCATATTTCAAAATTCTGAACGGACGCATCCGTAAAGACGACTTTGTGAAGTTTGTAAATACCGGCAAGCAGTACAATGCCGAAGAAATCGGAGTGCTTAAACTCAACCTGTCGCCGTGCAACGAATTGAGTGCCGGCAATGTGGGATATATCATAAGCGGCATCAAGACATCGCGCGAGGTGAAGGTGGGCGACACGATTACCCACGTTGCCAGGCCTTGTGAGAAAGCCATCGAAGGTTTCCAGGAAGTTAAGCCTATGGTGTTTGCCGGCGTGTATCCTATAGAGACAGAGGATTTCGAAAACCTGCGCACATCGCTTGAGAAGCTGCAGCTCAACGACGCCTCTCTGACGTTCACGCCTGAATCGTCGGTGGCTCTTGGCTTCGGATTCCGTTGCGGATTTCTCGGACTGCTCCACATGGAGATTGTGCAGGAGCGTCTCGGCCGCGAGTTTGATATGGACGTCATCACCACGGTGCCCAACGTTTCGTATAAGGTGTATGACAAGAAAGGCAACGAAATGGAGGTGCACAATCCGTCGGGACTTCCAGACCCGACACTCATTGAGCGCATCGAAGAGCCGTATATCCGGGCATCGATAATCTCGACCACCGATTTTATAGGTCCGATAATGACGCTTTGCCTTGGCAAGCGCGGCGAGCTGGTGAAGCAGGACTTCATTTCGGGCAACCGCGTGGAGCTCGTTTTCGACATACCGCTCGGAGAGATTGTGATTGACTTCTACGACAAACTGAAATCAATATCCAAAGGCTATGCCTCGTTTGACTACCATCTGCACGACTTCCGCGAGTCGAAACTTGTGAAACTCGACATCCTGCTCAACGGAGAGTCGGTCGATGCCCTCAGCACGCTGACCCACGTCGACAACAGCGTGTCGTTCGGCCGCCGGATGTGCGAGAAGCTGAAGGAGCTGATACCGCGTCAGCAGTTCGACATCGCCATTCAAGCCGCCATCGGAGCTAAAATCATTGCCCGAGAGACGGTGAAGGCAGTGCGTAAAGACGTGACGGCAAAATGCTACGGCGGCGATATCAGCCGTAAGCGCAAGTTGCTCGAAAAGCAAAAGAAGGGCAAGAAGCGCATGAAGCAGATTGGTTCTGTGGAAGTGCCGCAGAAGGCATTCCTTGCAGTGTTGAAGTTGGATTAATAAAGATTGCCCACAGTGTGGAATTTTTCCCCATTGTGGGCAAATTTGTAGAAAAACACTTCGCTGGCGATTTTGCCTAATTATTGGCAAAACGGGAGAACAGTAAGTAAAATACGCAAAAATAGGTATTTGGGAAGCCTATATGTATACAAATTTACCTTTAAAATGCGATTGTCGGAGCGGCTGCGAGGCAGTACCTTTGCATCGTAAGGATTTAATTTGTTAATCATAATTGCGTAACAAGGTTAAGCTAACACGCTCCCGGCGAAGTGATTTCGGTGGGAGCGTGGTGTTTTTTAGGGAATTCAAAACATATAAACGAGTTTGGCACAAGATTTGTTCATTATAAAGAGAACAATTAAATAAGAAAAAACAACCGCAAGGTAAAAACAAGATAAAGTTATGGATAAGGGTTTATATAATCGGCTTGAGGGACTGCAGAAGCATCTTGGCAATTTTGCAATGTCGTTGACATTGAACAAGGAAGACGCAGAGGACTTGATGCAGGAAACGAATCTGAAAGTGCTCGACAACCACGACAAATATGTTGACAACACCAATTTCAAAGGTTGGGTTTTTACCATTATGCGCAACATCTTTATCAATAACTATCGTCGCGCAGCCCGCAGCAAGACGCTGATCGACACCACCGACGACCTGTATCATCTGAATCTGCCCCAGAATTCAGGTTACGATTCGCCTGAGGTGGCATACAATGTAAAGGAAATCTCCTCGGTCATCAATTCGTTCAGCGAGGAATACCGCGTTCCGTTCTCGATGTTTGTCGCAGGCTATAAATACGAGGAGATAGCCGATAAGATGAACATCCCGTTGGGTACGGTTAAAAGCCGCATCTTCTTTGCACGCAAGCGATTGAAGAACATACTCAACGATTTCAATTAAAAATGTAATAATGGCAAGCACAGCCGTGGCGCATCCGGAAAGG
>ULMD01063978.1_pt1 | contig 22075 bp, 22 predicted proteins | sample 1951561 | NCBI WGS metagenome assembly ULMD01 (sample SAMEA4835541, study PRJEB28245) | human gut metagenome | biome: gut microbiome; material: fecal sample | place: Denmark | collected 2008
ATTGAAAATATAGACTTTTATACAAAAAATAAAGCTGGATAAATCCAGCTTTAGTAATTATTTAAATAAATTAATCCTATACTTTCAATAAAGTCAATAATATGATATTGTTTATATTGTGAAGCAGCATAAATTGCGCATTGATCTTGTGCAAATATATTTGCACCATTTATTACCAAATACTTTACAATACCTAAATGACCAAATGAAGATGCTGCTATAACTGCAGAATCATCTTGAGCATGTATATCTGCATCATGTTCTATTAGATATTTAACCACTTCAAAATGTCCATTTTGAGCAGCTAGTATTAATGATATATCATCTTGAGCATGTACATCGGCTCCTTTGGAAATTAATAATTTTACAATATCTATAAATCCATTTGCTGAAGAGGTACGTAATGGATTTCCATAATTGCCATCTGCATCAAATCCGTTATCTAAAAAATATTTTACCATTTCTACATTACCACTTTCAGCAGCACATGTTAAAACAAAATTATTATTAAAATGCATATATGCTCCATGCTCTATTAATAATTTAACAGTATCTAAATTACCACTTGAAGCGGCACTACTTAAATGTATTCCATTATTAGAATTAACATCTGCACCATCTTCGACTAATAATTTAACAATATCATATTTATTTGCTTCACACGCCCATTTTAAACATATTTCTCCTCCAGTATGTACATTTATTCCTTCTTTAATAAATTGCTTAAAAGCCTCAACAGTTTTAACTTCCCGTATATTACTTAATATAAGAGCAGATGCATGATATTTATAAATAGAATTATATGTGAAAGCAAGTGCATCATCTGGGATTTTAACATCTGCGATAAGATCAGCGCTATGTATATGTGATAATACTGTATCTTCATCATCAAAACTTAATCCAATAAAAGAACCATCTTCTTCATCATACATATTTTCACAAATATTTAATCCTTCTTTAAATTCCTGCTCATTTCTAAAATAAGAGTCATCATCATAGCAAAGTATTTTGTAATATTTTTTTGTTTTGTCTACTTTATAATCATTATAATACATATTTTAACCATCCTTTATAATTTAATTATTGTCTTATTACTCTACATAACTCATACATCCCATCATCATCTGGTTTTGATATTTTATACATATCAGCCTCAGATCTAGACATATATGGAACGTTATTCATATATAAATCTGAATATCCTAAACGTGAAGCAATTCTATTATATGTATTTGCCGCAGCAATTGGATCTGTAAATGTTCCAAAATGCTGTTTTGCTACTGATACACCATATGCATAATTACCATTTACCCTTTCATAATTTCTTACCCCTACATAACCAGAAGTATTATTATTTTTTCTATTACACATTTCAAGTGTATTATCTACTGCTTTAATAAACATACACGTTGCTAAGGAATATACTTTTTCATTATCTGGAACACCTTTCTGCAAAGTGTCTTTATCCAACTGATACATGCCAGGTTCTGAATTTTTCCATAATTTATGATCTGTCACATCTGGTAAATCTTCGTAAAAGTATTCAAAACATCTCCATCTTAAACAAACGCTAACACCTTTAGCGCCATAATATTGATAATGGTATTTATCATTTTTATTATAGCATCTACTAATCATTGCACTCCACATGTTATATTCTCTTGTACTTGTACCATTAACTTTAGTTTTTCCATACATATTACCTAAACATGCAACACCACATATAGTAGGTTGATAACAATCTGTAACTTTGCCTAGTTTAACAGCACCTAATTGTACTCTACGTTGCGTATAAAAACCAAACATATTTTTATTTAAAAATTGAATTATTACATAATGGGTGTGATTTTCTATACCATCATCTTTAATAACTTTAAATGGTCCAAATTTATTATCCCATACTTTACCAATTTCAACTTCTTCTGCTTTGTTCATAAAAATCATCCTTTCCATATTATATTTAAATGTATAATATACAATTAAAAATTAATTTAAGGCAAAAGATATACAGAGTAGGAATTAACCTACTCTGTATATTTAGGCGTAATGATTTATTTAAGCGTTGTCTACAACAATACTATCAATTATTTGGTGTAGGAACGTTTGTTCCAAGACTATCATCCCAATGAGTAAATACTCCACCAAGATCGTTGTTAGTATACTGACGATCAACTGGTTTATTGTTTGGAAGATGGCTACGAAGACCTGTTGGGTTAGCAACCTTAATTCTGCCGGCCACAGGTTGATATTCGAAGAATTTATAACGTTGGAATGCAGTAAGTGCTGGTAATGCAGGATTCTCAGCATCTCTGATTTCGTTACTGATATACATTTGATAATCATAAAGTCTGTAAATAATACGATTAGTATTCTTCGGAATAAGAAGAACAATAAGATTATCAGAACCAAATAATTTATCAGAACTAATAAAGTTATAAACTCTCTTATCACTTGTAACTACTACCTTCTTGAAGTCAAGATCTATAGGACCAACATTAGCTGGTGTGCTATAAGTATATTCAACAGGAGTAATTTGTCTGATAATAGAAGGTCTACCAATGATGCAAATCTGCATGTTAGGATCACGAAGTACAGTAAGAAGTCCAGTAATGAACTGATCAAGTGTGTTCATGAATGTCTTCTGTAACCACTCTAAGTGATCATGTGCGTAATTGGTAGGCGGAGCAAAGTCAATAGTCTTTGCAAGTTTATGATCATCATCTAATCTTTCGAAGGAATCATCAAGCTGCTCTTTAATGTCATCATCTTTAACATTTTCAAGAATGTCTTTAATGATAGACATATATTTGGTAATCTGATTAATATTAAACAAAGCAGAGATGTCTTTAACTTCCTCAGGAGTTACCGGTACAGTAATTCCATCATTCTCTGGAATCTGTACGAATTTTGTTCTCTGTTGCCATTCAACTCTACAAGTCTTAAGCATTCTGGAAGAAGCATCGTAACGAGCCCAAACTTTAACAGCTTTAATAACACCAGCGCTAGCCTGAATGTTAAACATATTGTCTTTCTGAGTTACAAACAGAGAATCGTGAGCTACAGATTCTGTAGTTCCATCTGTTGTAACAATAATATCAACCGGAGTTACAATGATTCTGTCATACTCACCATATCCAGGATTGAACTCAAATTTAACTGGTTTCCATACAAGAGCTTTACCATTTGATTCTGCTTTTTTCTCTTTAACAGTTCCACCACTAATCTCAAGTACAGTATCACCAGTTTTAGCATAATCTTCAACTGCAACTGCACAGATATGTGTAGCAGTAGAAAGATTGTGAGAAAGTCTGGATACTTTGAAATATTTTTCAAGAATATCAAGACTTGCAGCTTCAGGAAGAGCTACCGGAACTTCTACAGGTCTATTTGTAGATTTCCAAGCATCAAAAATCTGATTTTGCTGATTAGCAATATCAATACGTTTTCCTTCCGGAGTTACCATATATCTGGTTTCCATTGTCTCAGTCCATGCTGGAGATTTAGCAACAAATCTCGGTACAGCCTGAGCAAATACACAGTTCATCATAAGATATTTATGCATTGGAAGGGACATACCAATTACAGGGTTGTAATTAGACATACCAGCTGCAGCATTTTCTCTAACTGCCTGTAAATCATTATTAAATGCTTCAGTCATCATATCAATCTGATCTTGATATTCTTCTGCAGACATATAATTTCTATCCCCAATTACAGATTCCTCTACGTAGAATTCTTTAAGAGCATTAACTGCACCTTTATAGGAAACTGTTCTTGCAGGGTCCATAGCATAGTCAAGTTTAGATTCTTTCATAATATTAGTTTGGACATCAGAGAATGCCGCTGCGTATTTATACATCGGATCTCTAGAAAGATTGCCCATATTAACTTTCTTTCTTTCACCAACTGTTGGCATATTAATTTCCTCCTTAATTATTAAAATTTTGAAATTTAAATATTTATATAAATATTTAAGTCTTAAATTCCTAAATATTTATTATATTGTTATATCTATTAAGTTTATTTTTGGTCATTTTTGCCAGTATTTAATGATTTAATCATATCTTTTATCTGACTAAGTATCAATAATATTTTTTTATACTCTGTTAAGTTCTCTACATAAGTTCTTGTAGTATAAGTAGATACAATAATTGCATTGGTTATTTCTTTTAAATCTACTAACTTATCTAAGATAAATTCTAATACTCTAGTATTATCATATGTCTTAGTAATTTTATCTACATTTTCAAAAGTCTTACAAATAATATTATAAAGATCCATATAATTCTGCAATAACTCTCCATTTTTTATAGCCATTTGCTCTGGAGTTAGATCTTCAAATAATCCTTTCTCTAATGACTTTAAATTATCGCCATCTTCTTCTGTAGAATCATCTGCTGAATCGTCTGTATTGGTTTCTGTATCTCCACCATTTTCAGTATTATCATCTTCATTGTTACTATCAGCATTATCTTCTGCAGAATTTTCATCACCATCTACGTCATCATTACCCATTGTTGTATAATCTACATCATCATCGTCATCTGCAAGATCTTCTAAATCATCTCCTGTAGTGGTATCTGTATTATCTTCGGCGTTTTCTTCTTCTGAAGTTTCTTCTGTATTATTTTCTGGTTCTTCTTCATTGTTTTCATCCGTATTATCTTCTTGGGTATTATCTACGTCTTCTGGATCTTCATAATCTTCATCAGTATAATCTACATCATCATCGTCATCTGCAAGATCTTCTAAATCATCCCCATCAGTAGTATCATCTGTGGTTTCTTCTGTATTGTTTTCAGTATCTTCTTCTGTAGTATCTTGTTCTTCATCAGTATAATCTACGTCATCATCGTCATCAACATCTTTATTATTAATTTTTAATTCATTAATACCAATAATTCTATTAAATATCATATATTAATCCTCCAATCTTATTAATCTTCATCTTTATTAACAGATGGTGTGTTTTGATTATAATAAACTTTCATTTTATATTTAATTCTTTGCTGTTGTCTTAATAGATTTCTTTGAATAATTTCAATTTGTCTAATGGCTTTCATGTCATTCTTTTCTTCTGCAAGTTTTAAATATCTTTCACACATTTTTAATTCAATTTCAATATCGTCTAATACCAATTGACGTTCTTTAGCTGAATTCTTTTTATAACATGCAAAAGTACCAAGTACCCCAATCACAGCCACCGCAGGATTCACAGCCCATACCGCACCGCTTACTAACGCCAATTTAATCGCTTTTGATGCTGATGGGATTACTTTACCCCTGAGAATTGCTTCTCTATTATTTGTTTTTGTTGCTGCTTCTATGCCTTTGGCGACGTTATTTACAGCAATATCAATATTATTAGATATTTGTTTTTCTTTAGAAGATAATTTGAATGTTGCATCTTTTAATCTATTCAACGCTAATTTAAGAGTATTAGTAAAATTCATTTCATTTACATATCCAGTATCTTCATTGAATTTAGTGACTTCATCCAACCACATCAACGTACAGATAATACTCTTAATATCATTATTAGTATTATATATATCATTACTTTCTTTAATCTTACGAATGTTATCATTAAGACAGTCTATTCTTAAATAATCCATATGGTCTTGTTTTCTTAATTCTTCTCTATATGATTCTAATTTTGAACACAATTCATTCTTTTCTAAAATCTCAGGAACTGTAATAGCAAAATCTGTAATATCATCAATTACATCATTTGGGAATTTAAAGATATTCTTATATACAATTCCATCTACGTTATTATTAATTAAAGATTCACTAAGATTATATAATAATTCAGATATTGTTAATATGGAAGCAATATTATTAAGTTGAGATTCATCAAAAGTATCATTATCAAAATCAATGTCAAAATCATCATCATATTTATATGAAGATTTATTTTCTTCTCTTTCATCATTTTCTTCATCTGTATAAAGGGTGTTTTCAAATTCTTTAATCTTTGATAGATCTTTCTTTAATTCTTCAATATATTTTTCATATCTTTCTTTATTATATTTATCTTTTGTTTTATTTAATTTATTTTGCATTAAATCAATTTCAGATTCATATTTTTTAATATACTGCTCGCATTGTTTACGTTCTGTTGTATTCTTAAGAATAAAATCTGTGATTAATGATATAATACCCAATACTGGATGTAATGCTGTAGCCCCAAAAATAAATGTTGTTCTAATAATAGAAAACATCCCAGGAATTTCATTGACAATATTTTCAGGTTTAGTTGCAAATATTTTATTTATAAGTGATTTAAATTTATTTACCAAGAAAGTAGATTTATCATCAGATTTATTCTTAGCACATTCAGATCTAAAATTATTAATCATTTCTTTAATATCTTGATCTTTATTTTCCTCAGGGTTACCATTAGGCCATTTTTTAGCATCATTGGCTAATTTGTTTACATCATCTTTTAGTTTCTGTTTTATAGTCTCTTCAACAATAATTTTAGATTCATAATCATCTATTACTGTAAGTGGATTATACGATTCATTTAAAAATAAATAATTAATACAATCAAAATCAGATTCTTCAAAAATAACGTTATTATTTTTAATAGATTCTATATCATTTTCATTTACAATAGAATTAAAAATAAAATAGTCAGTTACCGATTCAATAATCTTTTCAGATGGATAATTCATATAAGATTTATTAAATGAATACCATACTGTTTCTAATGCGGTATTATATTTATTTTTAAATGGGGAATCATATGTGTTAATACAATTACATATTTCATTTATACTAAGATATATACCATCTTCGGAATAAATTTCAGAAACAATTTTATCAATATCGAATCTTTTTAATATAGTATTATAATTTTTTATAATTCTATCTGCTTCGCATAATATTTTAGATTTGTCCAAAAGAAGATTTAAATATTCTTCAGTCTTAGCATCTTTATCATTGTTATTATTAGATGTATTACTCTGTACTGTAGGGAGAGATGTTTTTAATTTAGAATTTAAATTATTAATAGAATCTCCAATTGCTGTTGATGCATCATTATGGTTGTTTTTAATTTTTGTAGAGATTTTAGTTTTTAATCTTGAAGTTTTATATTTTATAGAATTTTGTAATTGTTTTGCATCACGAACTTTAAAAATTTCATTGAATATAAAATCAAAAGCATCATTTGCTTTTGATTCATTACAATTCTCACAAATGTCAATAAATATATCCAATGCTTTATTATATGCTATATTAGTGTTTTCATCTAGATTAACCCAATTATGTAACACATAAAATGCATTGTTTTCTAAAAATGATTCTTTCTTATCATACAAAGGAATAGAATCTATATTATATGATTCTTTTACTTGTATAATTGCAGGTTTTAGTCTAGACGTTATGTCTTTCATTTTAACAATCATTACAATCTACCTCCTAAAAAATACTTATTATAAAGTTCAAATTATATAACATCACTATATCAAACTACACAACATTATATTAAAATTCGAAAGGAGGTTTCACTAGCCATGAGTGAAATTAGAAAAATTGGAAGTATCATTCTTGAAGGGGCTGCTGCTATGGAAGATGCAGTTATTTCTGATACTGGTAATGGTAAAAGAGTTATAGCTGAAGGAACTCTTCAAGATATGGATGTTGAAAATAGAAATAGACGTATATATGCAAGAGAAGATCTATTACCAGAAATCAATGGACCTAGAATGAAAGAATTACTTAAAGCTGGTAGCTTATTAGGTGAAGCAGGCCATCCTTTATCTAATGATTTAGCTAGACAACAGACTATTGATCCTAAATTAGTATGTGTTAGATTTCTTAAAGTTTGGACAGAAGATAATCTAGTTAAAGCACAATTTAAAGGGACCAATAATGACTATGGTGAGACATTCGACCAAGATCTTCGCGAAGGAGTAAAGCCAGCATTTTCACTTAGAGCTCTTGGAAGTATTGAAAATATTAATGGTAAAGCATATGTAAAAAACATAAAGATTATAACCTATGACAATGTCCTATACCCATCCCATCGTGTTGCGTACACTGAGAGACTTGTTAGTGAAAACGCTACTATTAAAGAACAATACAATGACAGTAAATATGTAAACGAGAATCAAATTTATGTTCCAGAAAATGATACTGGTACAATTATCACACTTACCAATTCAGATGCTCAAATTGTACTAAATAGACTTCAAAGAGAATCTGCAAACGTTACACAAATTCTTGAAACGTTTAATACTTTCTATGATAATATTTCTTATATTGGAGAAAATACTCTATTATTAACAAATGCTTATGGTGATAAAATTTACGCCAATTTGGAAAATCATGTTGATAATATAATCACAGATTATGTATTTAAAATGTAACAAAAAATAAAGAGAGTGGTTAATTCCACTCTCTTTATTAATTTTATATATTACCATAAATTAATATCTCCATTATGTTCACCAAGTCTATGTTTAACACATTCTTCTAATGGCATATACTCAATATCATTATTAATAAATTCAGGAGTGCCAATACGACGATTAGCATAATTTGCAACGTTTACAGCTGCAATCAAATCATCATAAAATCCTAAATCCATAGATTTACATGTATATCTATTTCTAATACGAACACGGTATTTACCACGATCTTCATGTACACACATATATGGATTTTTAAATTTATCTCTATTATCCAATGCTTCTTGTATAGCATTATCAATTTTTGATAACCACATACATGTCCATGGAGAATATATTTTCTTATTAGTTGGAACTCCTTGCTGAAGCCTATCCTTATCCAAACTATAAGGCACATAACTACGCATCATATTATTATATCCAGGCAAATTTGGAGCATCTTGTAAGAAATTTTCAAAACATAACCATCTTTCACAAACTGTAACTCCAGCACCGCCATGTGTTTCATAACCAACATCCTGCTTATAATAACATCTACGAATCATTGATATGAAATGTATATATAATTTTTTATTTGGTCCATTTCTACCAACTATAACATTACCCAAACATGCAACACCACATATACTTGGAAAATATGGATCTCTTATTTTACCACTAACAGCATTACGCACCATTACAATATCTTCGTATCCAGTCTTTATAAACTTAATACGGCACATACGTTCAGTATTGTTTACATTTCCATTTTTATCATAAGTTCTTCTTCTTGGCAATTCTTCTAATATTATGAATTCACCATATCCATTACTTTGATAGACTTTATTATAGTCTATTTGATTTTTAGTTATAAGTTTAGGCATAACTAATTTCTCCTTTCTATATTAATACTTATATATTATATAATTGAAAAATAATTTAATAAGAATTAATACATTTGCATTTAAACAATATATAGAATGTACAAATAAATTCATTGATAGTGAAATTATATTGGCAGCTGAGCATCTAAAAGAATATTATAAAGCTTATATATGAAACAAATTAAAAAATAATATTTTATAATAATATACATGGTATGGAATTTCCATACCATGTATAATTTTGTTTTATTATTTAATCTTGTATTTATAACCCTTAACATAATTAGGGTTCATATATTGTTTTGTTTTCCAATTATATATTACAATACTAGTATTAAATTCTTTACATAATTCAAAATTATTTGATGTTCCTCTACGATCACCATCCCAAAAACATATACATCCTCTATGATGATAATCTTCTGCATGTTTTAACATGTATTCATGCATTTGTCTATTACGAATAAATCCTGCCGGATTAAATTTAGATCCATCAATCTTATATTTATCCCATTCAACATATATAACAATATTCTCTATGTCTCTTTCAGAACAATATTTTTCAGCCATTTTATCTGTTCCTCTGGCACCGCCAGATATTATGATTATATTTTTATTATTTAATTTAGATAATAATCCATCCATTATATTAGAGAATTCTATATAATCATTATATTCTCTACTACCGGCTACAACAAAATATCTTTTATTATTCATATACAAATCACCTTCCTAATATTATTTTACTACAGACATTGCTAGATAATTATATCCAGAAAAAGATGTCGTAAGTAACAATTCATTATTATTTCCTAAAACATTAAATACTATATTTTCTCTATAATGATATTGGAAATAATTATCATATAAAAATTTGTTTAGATCTTTTGTACTTAATTCCATAATATTTCCATCTATTATTTGTCTAATAATACATTTATTTTGTTCATTAGTTCTATTATTTGTTATTTGTATAGATATTGTTGTTCCATTAGAATAACATTCTCTAATAAATTCAAACATTTGAGTCGTATCTATTCCAGAACCTCTAATCATATCATCTATAATACAACATAAATAATCATCATATCTCATTCTCTGATATAAATAACCATTACTATATGCACAATTAATAAGCTCATATAACTTATTATAATCTATAATAGATCTAAGATTTGGAATGAATAAAGATTCTATTTCATTAATATTAGCACTAAAATAAGAATATGTTTGCATTTCAACAGTATCTTCAATCATTCTAAAATATTCTTTATTTGTAGAACAAACAGACATATATCTTATTTGATCTATATGATATAATTCATGTATTATCACAATTAATAATGTATACTGTAATTCTTTTTTTGTATTTACATATCTACAAATTATTCTTGGAAATACTTCTACTTTTCCAGGAATAGATGTTAAACCACCTATGGTTTTTGATGGATGACTTAACCAATCTATATATAATTCTGCATAATTAAATTTATTTATTCTTCCATTATAATAATTAAAAACTCTTTTAATAAATTCATCAATTTCATATTCATTTTCTATAACATACATAAATTTTAAACCTCCAAAATATTTACTATTAATATAATATACAATCATAAATATTTTTGTATTATTTATAAAAGCACATTTTTTTTGCAGTATATAAATAATATATTAATATTAAAAAATATTTAATATAAACATACTAGGTATAGAATTTCCATACCTAGTATTTATTTACTATTTTTAAACAATATAATAAAAATATTTATAAAAAGAGGTGATTTTATTATGTCAAATAACACAAATAAATCTCCTAACAGAATGACTGCGTTATTAAATAAAATAGAACGTCGTTTAGGATTAATGGTATTAACATTACCAGAAAATATCTCTAAAGATAGTTGGCATACTGTAATAGAAGAAGATACATTACCTACATTTAGTAGATTCTTTCCAGATTCTAGAACAGTTATTATTGATAATACTTGTTATAAAGATGGTTTCTATTTTATTGATAAAGATATTCCCGAAGGAGTTACAATTATTGGAGTAAAAGATATAGATTGGCAGGCATATAGAGCAGATCCTAGATTGGATCGCTATGGTATTAACTTTTCAACATATGATTTCATATCTAGAGATTATAGCGTTGCAGATGTAGCACTATCTCAAATGACTGCAGATTATATGTCTTTATTTAATTTAGGTATTTATCTTGAATTTGAAAAACCTAACAAAGTAAAATTAGTATCGGTGAACAATTCTCCGGTATCTAGATATAGACCGTTCCCACTTAAAGTATATATAGAGCATCAACCTAATTTAATGACTATATCACCAACAATGATGGAATCATTTGAAAGATTAGCAATGGCAGATGTAGCAACTATGCTTTATAATAACTTAAAATATTATAATGGTCTTGATACATCTTTTGGCACATTGGATTTACAGTTAGATACAATCCAAGAATGGGCTAATAAGAGAGAAGATATTGTTAGAGAATTAGATGAAGCTCATGTTTCTGCAGCGAATGCTGATCAGAGTCTTATCATTACAGTATAATATTATTATACATTATAATAAATAAAAATAAAATATACGGAGGAATAAAAAATGTTATCTGAATTGTTAGCAGCATTGTTAATTAACGAAAGTAATTTTAAAATTATGCATTGGATGGCTAAAGGTAAAGAATTCAATGCTTATCATAATGATGTAACAGCAAATTATTATGATATGTGTTCTGATTATGCTGATAAAGTAGCAGAAATGAATATGCGTCTTGGAGGCACACCACTTAATTATGTAGAAGTATTTAATAAGATTAAAGAATCTAATAAACATTTTGTAATTTTAAAATCTGATGAGTATTATACAAAAGAAGATATTGTAAATTATACAGATATTATCCTTGCTACAATTCTTGAGGTTATTGAAGAAGCTCTTCAGAAAGAAGAAATTGCTAATAATATCAAAAACGTTGGCATTAAAGCAGATCTTGAAAGTATGCATTCTGCAATTGATCTTCAATATAGATATATTAATGAAAGAAGAAAATAATAATAAATAAAAAATAATACAGTTAGGGGTTATTCCCCTAACTGTATATTTATTTTGCTACATTTATCTATTTTGTATAGTTCTCCAGTTTGTTTGTTAACCATAATAAGACTATTATTACTTGATATTTCTTTTAATTTATTATCCAACAATGAAGTTTCTTTATATTTTTCAAGCAGCATTCTAATAATAAATCTATAAATTTCACGTTTGTTATATTTTAGTTGCCCTCTAGTACTTCTAAATTGTGATGAAGAGATAACATTTCTACTTCTTAGTTTAAATAATACTTCATAAAAAGTAATAGTTTCTAACGCATCTATTTTGTTAAATAGCCCCAATATTTTATAATTACTATTTACACCCATATCCATATTTGTTTTTTCACACATGATTTTATTAATATCAAACAATTAAAATCTCTCCCTTATAAAAATTTATGTTTTACTTGACCATTATTCATATCAAATAGATTTGAACCATATTCTGGTCTTTGTAAATAATTTATCATTAATAGCGCAGCCTCATGCATATTAAAATTATCAATAAAATACTTAAAAGCTATAAACTTATCTATTGACATAAATAAACTGCTAAAATCGGTATTCATATAAACACGTACTCCTACTACCTGATCATCATTATCAAGATTTAATATAGATGGTTCAAATTCAATATATTTATTAAATGGTAAATTCGTTATTTTAATTGGTTCTACTCTCTGAGGTATAAAAATTCTACCATCTTTCTTAGCAAATAATCCTTTATATTCACTAGACATAAACCAATCTGAAACCATCTGTAATTTATGTTTAAATATAAACATATCTTTTAATCCAATACTTATAGCTTCTTTATTCCCATTATTATCTTTTTCTATAGATTCTATGATCAAATAGTATTCATATGCTCTATTTATATTTATACAATAATCTCCGTTTTTATAGTATCCAACTTCTTTATGATAATTCATTCTACCAAATTTATCGCTATATTTATTTAATATTACAGTGAACTTTAATACCCAATTTTTACTTAACCACATTAATTCATCAGTAATTTTTTCATAATTTTTATGAACTAATTTACATAATGTTACATCTTCTTGCATATTATCACCTACAACGTATTTTTAAAAAATAAAAGAGAGTTTTATACTCTCTTTTATTTCTCTGTTGATAAATCATTATGATTTAATTTTGTCAGCCTCTGTAATGTAAATATTAAGATTGTTTACCCATCCAATATTATTGAATGTTGGAACAGAATTATACAAAATTACGATTACTTTATTTGGAATATTTGTTTCAGCGTAAAATGCAAAATCATAATAACGCTTATCGAATCTAAAGTTTGGAATCTCATATAATATTCCATCTTTTGCATTAAGCTTAGCTAAATTTGTTGCTAAGTATGGTCCCTCGATTAATCTAATAAGAGAATCAATTCTGTCCATTGTTACTTCTTTTCTGTTTGTCTGATCAAATCTAATTCTTGTTCTCAATAAATCTGCTTTCTGTTCAATATTCAATTCTGGATGTACTGGTGGAATCTGTGGGGTTGTAATTGTTTCTGGTTTTGCAATATTATTTGTTTCCGGTGTCGAATTATTATTTACTGTGGTTGATGCTGATTCGTTACCATACGATTTAGATTTCTTATTGATAGTTTCAACAATATCTCTTGGAGACATTGATTTATTTGCTCCAGAATTTTCCTGTGTGTTAACCTTTATAGTTTTATCCACCTTAGCTTTTTTACCACCATTTGATGCAGAAGTCTGTTTTTCTAATTTTTCTTCCTTCTTTTCTTCAACCTTTACAGCTCCCTTAACCTTAGATTCTTCTTTAATCTCCTTATAATCAGCATCAATAATTACTGGTTTATCTGTTTTTGTAGAATTATCAATATTCAATCCAGCTCCAGATTTCTCCTGAGTATCTACTTTAACTTCTTTCTTTTCTTCAGTTTTATTTGTTTTTGTTTTCTGTTTCTTAGCGTCTGCAGATGCTTTTTCAGGCTCATTCTTTTTGTTTGCATGATTTACTTCAACAATATCTTTATTTGTATAGAAGATTTGTTTACCTGATTTATGGTTTGTATTATCAGAAGCATTTACAGTTTTATCTACTTTAACTTCTTTTGTTTCTGTAGTTTCAGGTTTAAGTACAGATACAGCTTTACATTCTGTTCTCTGTTCAGAATCCGGATTTACTCCTAAGAAGAATTTCTTTACAAAATCAATAATACTCATTTCGAGTTTATCAAGAATCTTTGAATATAAGAACTTAGCAACGATTTTATAATCTGCAGTTCCATATTTTCTCATAGTATTAATGAATTTAATTACATTATCTACTAATTCGAAATTGTTTTCTAATGAATACATAATAAGATTCATTCCAACAGAATCGTATTCATTAAAATCAATATTTACAGTTTCAAAAATACATTTTTCTGCATCTTCCACCAAGATTGCAGCCTGCTCATCAGTACTTAATGTAACAAAATCAGGTTGTAAACTTTTTGCAACGTATACACTTTCCTGAGAATTATTTTCTACTGTTACATCCACTTTCTTTTTGTTAAATAAGTTAATCATAATTTTATTCCTCCTTAAAATTTTATTAAATATACTATGATTATACTTATATATTATGCAATTGAAATTTTTTATTCTTTATAAACTTTTGTACAGATTATGGTACCAGTAGAATATTTATTTACAATATCCAAACTTCTTCCTTCAAGTTCATTATCAGAAAATACAACATCTTTACAACTCTTAGCATATCTTGAGAATATTGGTTTCTTTGCTTCATAATACTTCTTTGTATAAAAGAATCCGTTATCTACAATATCTATATATAAAGAGTTATCTTTTCTACATCTACCAAGAGTTTGTCTAGCTAATACTGGAGATTTAAATGGTTCTGCTAAATTAATCGTTACTGATAAATCTTTTATATCGCTAGCTGCTCCACATGATTTAGTAGTACTTAGTATTATTTTCTTACAAAGCTCATTGTATTTGTTTTCTTTAACCATACTAGTATAAATACCCACATTATTACGTAAAAATGGAAATTGAGAAATTATATAGTTGTAAACTACCGTAATAGCATTGTTAGTACCTATATAAATTAAAACTTTACCATTTATACCTAAAACAAGATCAATTAATATATTAACAATATGCATAAAATTTTCTTTATTAACTACATAATTAGCATATGCAATTCTATCAAATCCATATACATTTTTACATTTCTGTATATCTTGTGGATGAGGATGCGAATTAAAATGCATAGCAATATAATTAACATGAGCATCTTGTTCCTCTAATAATTCTATACTTGGAATATTCTTAAAATATAATTGATAGATATTATCTTCATCTTTATTTGATCTTTGTGGTGTTGCAGTAAGATATAAAGTCTTTTTAGTATTAGAATGAAAATCTATCTTACATAAATTATCAAAATATAAATGTGCTTCATCATAGATTTTAAAACTACATTTTAAATACTTAAATAATTCTTCTACTTTATCCCATCCATTACGATCACCATATGATTTTATTGTATTATGTGAAGCTAAAAATATTTTATATCGTAATGGATCTCTATTTAATATTTTATTAATAGATGTAGATCCAGATATAAAATAAATATCTTTTGTTGTTAATGGAGTATACTCCATTATTTTTGCTTCCCATTGTTTTAACCAGTCTAATGAATTTGTAATTATAATAGATCTAGCACCAGAAAAACATATAGCTGCAACTGTAACAAATGTCTTACCACTACCAGTAGTAGAATTACAAGATATTTGTGATTTAGTTTTTGTATATGAATACTCTTCTTTTCCTAAAATGAATTTTAATATCTTCATCTGTCTTTCGTCTCTAGGAAGATATTTTATAGGAATTTGTTCCGTATTTACATATGGATCACATTTTCTATCAACTACTGCAGTTGATTTAAATTGATTTTCTATATATGGAATATCAATTCCTCTTGGTAATATTAATTTGTGTTTTTCTTCATTATATTCAATTCCTTTTGGAAATGATTTATGATATTTAGGGTCCCATACTGAAAATATATATTCCAGATATGAATTATCACCCAAAGTATAATCATTAATTTCAATTCTAGAATGCTTAACTAGTATTTTAGGTTCATTATTCATATTTCCACCTCTAAACTAATATTTTTGAATAACATAAAAATAACCATATACTTTTGCCGGTGTATATGGTACGAGTTCCTTATACATTTTTTCTTCTTGCCTTGTGTTATTATAAAAGAGAGTATGGGTTGTTCCCATACTCTCATCGTAATGTTTAAAATATTTCTTCTGGATCGTCTACATATGCATACGTAAAATATAAATATGTTTCATTATCCTTATCAAACACTACAAAATCATAATTAAATTTAGTATCAAAAATATCTTCTTGTGATAAGTATGCTTCTTTACGTTTATATTTATACAAAAAGATTTGATTTTTGATACCATTATTTAATTTTTGATAAAACACCCCATCCACCAATTCAATATGAGAGTAAGCGTTATCAACGATATTCATAATATAAAACCTCCAAATTAAATTAGTGAATATTTTAATGTAAATAATATAATAAAATCTTACCAATAAACACCATTATTATCTAAATAAGCAAAATCTACATCATTAAATTCTACGCTTACAGTAGACTGTTTAAGTTCTTTTTTAAGTCTACTTACATATTCTATTAAATGTAATTTCCACAGTTTAATATCTTTTACGAATTTAGGATTTGCTGTTGCTGTTAGAATATAAGTATCTTCTCCATTGTCAGGGCAACCCCATTCCTTACGATAAACTGTTTTTACTGGATAAACAACGAATGAAATGTATTCTCCAATAGATTCAAAATTATCTTCAGAAAATTTCTGAATAAATGAAGGAAAATCAATATTAGATTCATTATTATGATTGTATCCTACATTAACACCGATATTTATAATTGCTTTTAAAGTTTTCATTTTATAATTACCACCTTTATTATTTATTTTTTACTACTTTTGCAATAATATGCTCTTCTGGAGCTTTATTTGCAACTTTAGCAATAATAATTTCTTTTTCTGGATCTACAATATCTACATTGTCTTCTAATAATTCATCAGACATATAATTCTGTGGATCTTCACAGAAGAATAAGTCGAAGAATGATGGAGCATTTTTCTTAAAACTTAAAGGATTATATAAAGTTCTCTTCAAATCTTTATATAATAATGATACAATAATGCTAGGATTATTTGTTAATGCTTGATTAAGTGTAAGCAATCTATAAGTAGCATTAGGATCATTCCAATTTGGCTTTTTTAATATATCATTAGGATCAGCAATCTGATTTGATAATATTACTTCAAGATGAATTGCATCTATATTTAATCCACCTTCGATGATTAAATCTACTAAAGATTGTACTGCTTCGTCTTTAGTCATATTATTAGTTACAGAAGATTTATCAATGATATTAATGATATCATTCATAGTTTTTGAAATTTCATTATTAACGATCTTTATAAAGAATAATGGATTATCTCCTAAAGAAGCAAGAGTAATATTTACTTTACCGTCTGCATTAGTTGCTCTCTTTCTTATTAATGTATTAAGTTCTTTTGAAATATACATTGGATCTTGATCTTTAGAACCAAATTCAACAATATCTCCGTTAGGCATTCTAATATTGAATTTTGTAATGTACTCATTATAGATTTCAATATCGTTTTCAATATCATATTCATCATTATATGAATCATCTTCTTCATTAACAAGATTTACATCTTCTGGATCAATAATTAAAACATATCTTCTTAAATCAATATTATCGTCAAAATTATCAATATTTAATTTAATTGAATTTGCATCCACTGTAAAGAATGTATTAAATTCAGGATTCCAATTAATTTTAACAATTCTTGCCTCAAGAAGATGTTTTGCAGATAATAGAATCTGCGTTAATTGGGATGATAAAATTTCTGCAGCGATTTTTCCAGCATTGATGCTAAGATTAGTATAATATAAATCACCATAACATCTTTTACAAATACCATGACCGCTAGATTTAGAAGCACATGTAATAGGGCTTCTAAGATAAACAGTTTTACCAACCATAGATTCGTCTTCATAGTCTTCAATTAATCTATCAATACCATTTGGATTGAATCTATAATATCTATTTTTGATCATAGATAAATGTTTCTTTGTCTTAATTTCAAATCTTATGAAATGTCTAGACATACATTGATAATTTTCTTTATTAAGAAATGTATCAGTATTATTAATACCAAGTAATCTAGCAAAATCTCCAGAATCACCAACATTTGTTTTTGACATGATCTGAGCTGTTCTTGCGGTGGATGATTCTATAAAATAAGATAATGGATCATTAACTCCTCCGGTTTTAAATGACTTATCAATTATAAATGGATAGATGTTACCAGAACCATTAGGTTTAGTCCCAATATTCAAAGATGCTTCTTTGTATTGTCTTGGGTTAATTGCTTCAGATGCTCTAAATGAATTAGTTAAAGCATGTTCGTATCCAAGATATTTTTCGCTATCTTTAATATATTCTATTGCTTTGTTAGTTAATTGCATACCAACATTTTTAACATCTTCAAATGGAACTCCTTGAAGAGAGCAATGCAATAAATCATAAAATTCAGGACAGTGATTCATTAAATCAATATCATCTTCATGATTAATTGTATTCGCTAAATAATATGAAAAGTTTTCTATTTTAGAAAATCCCCATAAACCATCACATATAATTGTATTGAGTACTTGATCGTCTATTGTTATTTTATTATGCTTATGAATAATAAATTTATCAACAAATTGTTTTAAATTATATTTCTTAAATTCTTTTTGCCAAAATATATGTTTTGGTTCGATTTTTTGATTTGTTTTTAATACCATTGACCACATCATAAGATTATACCAATAATCTATAATGCTGAGATCACATTCTAAATCTCCTCCCCACGTTATAGTAATTTTTGTATTGTGAACAAATGGGGTTTCAATTCCATCTTTTAAAATATTTGTTATTCCATCTATGTGTTCATCAATATTTTCTAACTTAATATCTTCAGGAACATAGACAATTTTCTTCTTACCCTGTACCATGTCTGAATACATGTAATAGTTTTTATAGTTCACTAAATTCATTTTAAAATACCTCCATTTTATATATTACGAATATAATATATAATTATATCTAAAATTAGATATAACATCTTATTTATAAGTAGATAGGTTTATAAAATTTAATAATTGTTCCCGATAGCCATAAAGACTATCGGGAAATTATATTGGAGGTATAAAATATTATGACAAACAGGCAAACATTCCATTATTTATCTGTTAGGATTAAAAGATGGCATAGATGGCATTTTCTTCATATCTACAATATGTTTCTTCTGAGAAAGTTTAGCAATTCTCTCAGCTTTAGCACCATATCTAGCATAGATAGCATTTCTAATTTTACGTTCTTTTACTCTGTTTTGAGCAAGTTTGTCAAACAACGGATCTTTATTCTCTCTAGCAAGGATAAGACATGCCATATTTCTTCTTCTTGTAAGATCATCGTTTTTACCAAGTCTTACAAAAGTTCTTTTAGACATTTTTCTTGCTTCAAGCATAGCTGCAACTTCTTCAGAATTACAAAATTCTTTAAGAGCTTGTTCACCATTTTCAAAATAAGTCATATTCTCAAGAGCACAACTCTTCATGTTGCTTTCAATCTCATCAGCAATTGCTTCCTGCCCTTCTGCTGTATTAGGATCTTTTACAAGAATATCAATATCTGTAATTTCTTCTGCTTCTTTCATAGCATTTAAATCTTCAAAAATCATATTTAGTTCCTCCTTAAAAATTTTAAATAGATATTCGAATATATATTTAATATATATTATTCACATGTTTAAATACAAAATAATGAATTCTTAAACTTTATAATAAATGCATATTATATTAATGTGTAATAAAATATTTTAAGGAGGTATTTATATAAATGAATAAAAATGATTACAAATGTAGAGCATTAACTCAATCTGTAGTTATGGAATATAAAACAGTTTTGATAGATGCTCTACAACATTCATTTCCTTTATTAACTATAAAGGAGTTAAACGATGCAATAGATTACTCTATATTAAAAAGACTAAAAAATTGTAAAGCAAGTCTAGATAATAATTATACTAAACAACACTTTGATGGTACATTGTTGGATGTGTTAGATTATATTAATTCTTGTGAACCTATAATTACATCATCAGGAGTATTATTTAAGAAGCATAAAAATGCAGATAATCCTCTTGCTAAAGTAATTATGAGTTTTATTAAACAAAGAAAAGTATTTAAGAAAGAAATGTTTAAATACAAAAAAGGAACAGATGAATTTGCAAAATATAATCTATTCCAATTACTTGAGAAACTTAACGCTTAACTGCTAGGCGGGTTATTCGGCGACGAATAGCAAAAACTACTATGTGAATTGCTGGGAAATGCTAAAATTATCTAACCTATATTTTATTATAGGTATCGAAAGATTGAAATAAATAGATAAATAGACTATGCTGAGATAAAAGCTATATAATATTTATATAGTGCTAAGGTCTAATTGGAATATATAATCAGCAGCTAAGATTAATATAATTATTATAAATAATTATATTAATAAAGTTCAACGATCATCCCCATATGGGCTGTGAAATTCAGCAATAGGAGTAGGGCCGATTAGGTAGGTGAAAATCCTTTAAATCGAAGCGCATAGCACCTCTAAGAGGTGGTGATATGATCTTTACTATATTTAACGAATATAGATTAGTGATGTTTCTATACTCACGTAAAACGATAGAATGCGGTCTATGGAATCATTGGAAACTGTACTAGTATGATTTATAACATATATGTTGCAGAAGCAGTAACAAGACAAGGAAGATCTTATATTTCTTGCAGCATAATGTTCTTTGAAGCTTTTTTAGGTGGAAATGTTAAATTTAATTCATTAAATGAAATAATAACGTTCATTCATAATATAACTCAAGAAAAGAATGAAAGAAAGCTATTAGATGAATTTATTTTAGATAGAAATATTACTCTAGAAGAATGTTTCTATAGAGTTATGAATGATGTAGATATGACAATATGGATACCTACGGAAAAAGAAATGTCAATGGTTTGGGAATATTTACAAGGATTATCTAATGAAGATTTAAATAGAATATTCTATAAGAATAATCTATATTCATTTGCAGAATTACCAGTAGTATTTGATCTTATTAGAAAAATTCTTTGTGAATTACAAGAACCATTCTTAAATCCTAATGAACCACCAAAATATGTTATTCCAGATTTAGAAGCATTAACAGAAATGTTTAGAGAATATGTATATTATAGATATCCATATATAGACAAATTGGATAGAATAGAATACATGCAAAGAGATATAGCTATAATAAGCGATAAATTAGTGTCGCCCATTGCAGCGATGTAGTGGTGAAAATCTTATTGAATTGCTGGAAAGTACTAAAATCTATAAGCTATATTTAAAATATAGTTCCGAAAGGATTAAATAATTTATAGAATTCTATATGGTGAAATAAAAGCTTATATAATATTTATATTATATGAGTCCTAAGTAGAAATAATATAATGTATAATCA
>ULMD01046513.1_pt1 | contig 21625 bp, 21 predicted proteins | sample 1951561 | NCBI WGS metagenome assembly ULMD01 (sample SAMEA4835541, study PRJEB28245) | human gut metagenome | biome: gut microbiome; material: fecal sample | place: Denmark | collected 2008
ATAATACTCACCAGTAGTTAGGCACCAATATTTTAAAAGAGCTATTAATCAGTGAATAATCCTATTATCCAGTGGAACCGAGGATACCATTTCAGATACCATAGCATTTTTCAATGAATCTGTAGGAGCATATGCAGGATTTTTCAATAAGTCATAAATTTTTAATTTACCATTAACTAATGCAGTTAAGAGGTCTTCATAATAACAAATCTCTTCAAAACTTTCCCGGTCTACAGCACGGGGATCCACAAAGTTTTCTCCGTTGATAATCCTTGTTGTGCTGTTGATTCTTTGAAAATAGCTAACGAGTTCACTCTCAACTCGATAGAAGTCCCCACCGATATCAAAATAAACAAGAGGTATTTCATATCTTTCTCGGCATAAGTCTTTGAAAATATATTTCATGCCATCATGGCTAACCTTAATTTGTAATCCTGCTTCCATACCAGCGCATGATGAGCTTGATCCAATTAAAGCCCTTCTTCTATCTTCATCTACCCATATGATATCTCTTTGTGGATTAGTGGGATTATAAATAGCAGGATATTTAGTAGCTGTTGGTTTTAAGCCTGTTCCGACTGCACTGAACTTAGCGGCAGTTTCTTTTTTGGTATTTACACGCCTTGCTTTAGACAACCACTTTCTATTGATATCCTCATCCTCACTACATCTTCTCACAATTACTGCTTCAGCCACTTTTCCCAAAAGTGACATAACAGTTTTGTGCGGGTTAATGTTAAAAATAGTGTTAAGGGCTAAAACGTTATCTTCCAATTTGATAATTCCTAATTGATCGAATAAGATATCAAATAACTTCCTACCGGTATAATAATTTAAAATTGGTATACTTCGATTTCCAGATAAGAAATCACTATATAGTTGTCTATCTATAATTCGCCCCTTACCATCTTCAATAGCTATTATCAAATGCGTTAGATCTCCATTATTCATAAATTAGATCACTCCCTTATACAACAACTTCATATTATTATGCACTTCTATATTCATGCAACTCCCTTTAAGTACAAGAATTATAAATCCTGATCTTAATACTATTATATCCGAAGGATAAGAGAAAAACACCGCTATCGGGTCCAATAAATACCTTACCCAAATACGTCAACCACAAAGAGTATAGTTATCCGAAAAGCCCAAACCGCCATGACCTATTGATTTACTTAATAGCAAAGCATATTCACGTAAAAAGGAGACCCTAACTAAGCTCGTAATTTCATGAAAGAACAGACACTATACTATTGATGATAAGCAAAAAGTGGGTATAAAATTTACTGAGATCCATCTAATCCGCTTATGAGAGCACCACTAATACGCCAAACGAGAGCCAGCTTTTTTAGTACGCTAAGCACCGGAGAGCCGACTTATTTCCACTATGCTCTGAGCGTAGATCCTTTGAAGAAGCAACAACAATAGGAGGGGACTATCCACCTTAAGTGGATGGCTCCCTCCTTCGTATTTATCTCGCTCTCAAATCGCGTATCGCATGGCTCTCACGCGCGTATAGGGTGGCTCTGAAACGGCGTAATATTCATCACCGTAGTCCTCCAGTTTATTGGCGTAGGATTCAAGTTCTTCAAACCAACGCTGGTGGGCGGTCTTATGATGCCCGCATCCATGGACAAACTGTCTTTTGTCGATTTTCCAGAGGTCTGCCAGGCAGTCTAACTAGTCCCTGAGGTAATCCGGAGTATATTCAGGATACTCTTTGAGATTCATGGCAGCCCATTGAAGTTCTTCATTAATCTCATCAAATAACTTAGTGATTTTAGCCAAAAGGCGGTTGCGGGCAGTTATTGTCGCCTTTTTCCACACCCAGCTGTACTTGCTGGCATCGGCTTCCAGCTTGGTTCCATCGATATATAAGTGGTCTAAATCGACATTATCCTCATTGAAAATCTTTTTATTGATTTCCAAGAAGATATTCTCAATGGAACCAGACAGACTGTTGATGAAATTCCCAAAAGTCTTGTACGATGGAGTTTCATTATTTATCAGATACATGAATCGGAGATTAGTCCTGCAGGCATCCTCCAATTGTCTGAGTGAAGTATAGTGAGACATAAACCCAAATAAGACAATTTTCAGCAAATCGACCTGATTATATCTTGGGCGGCCGACTGTATGAAAGGTCGGGGCTTTCAGATACTTCATTAAATTTATCCCCTCCATTAAGTGGTCGAATACGAATACCTTGTCTCCTTGTCTGTTATAGGGAGAAGGTCTGAAGGAAACATTGGCAAAATTCCTTGTTTAGGAGTAGAATGAGATGTGGTAATTTGTTTTCCTAACATCATATATACATTTTACCACTGAAAAAGGACTTTGTACCCGTTAGGGCCAAAGTCCTTTTTATAATTTTCATAGGACTGCATATTTATGAATTAATTCACAGCCCTGTTTCTAATGAGTATGCCTGCTGCTAAACTCATTTAATACGCAGCCAAAAGCCACACGATACGCTGACGAAAGCCGTCCTTCTTTTCGTTACAATGCGTTCCAGAAATCCGCCCCTTGCTATTGTGCAACAAGCTTCAAATACACTGCTATTGCAGGCATATCAGAAGAAAAGGCTCAGAAAACAGGCATTCACCCAAAGCAGACGGCTCCCGTCCACCTACTCCCTACATATCGCACGGCTCTCATGCACGTACTGGGTAGCTCTCAAGCGACATAATAATCACTGATTAACCAAACCTGTACGTTCGGCCGCCATTGTATCATAATAGGTTATGATTTTTAATAAAACCTTGGTGAATCCAACCACACCTCGTAACTTAAGTTCAAAAGGAGAGCCTGCTGCGGAGGGCACCATCTCTGGTATCTCCTTCAAATCACATTCTTCAGCAGTCAAATTGCGTACTTGGAAATATGCCATTTCCACCTTGTCTGAAAATGTTTTATCTCCATGAGCTATGCAATTACGGCATTGTTTAAAGTATTTATATAACAATATTTGCTTGTTTATGTAACCCATATCGCTTTCATTTCCATTTTGAGAACAGCTCTTCGTCCTTGAACCATCCACTTTTTTTAGTTCTTCCAAATATGTTTTAAAATCTCCGCTCCTCATTTTCCTCATAATTTTATCATTACTTGTACCCTTACCCATTTTGTCATCGCTCTTATTTTCTCCTGGTTCCTCCTTCTTTGCACTATCATTAAGCCCAGCTAAGGACTCAGCAACAAATTTATCAGTCCAGTCATCAAATATAGCAATAGCATAGATAAGAAGAATCTCAGCCAGGAACTCTTCTTCTCTCTTCCATGTATAGTCATATACTATTTTATATAAATTAATTCCATGTATCCCCGGATCATTTACAAGCTCCATCCTTGCGACTTTACCTAATTTGTTACGGATATCTTTAGGAAACTTTTCAAAGAACTCTTCTGACGCATCTCTTAAATTTCCAAAGCCTGCAACTAATGTCCAAAACAAATCAAAAACTTCAGTAATCCGCTGACTAGCAATTTGACTTGAACTAAAATTCTTCTTCATCTCATAAACCTCCTATGCTCGAATCAAAAATTTAGATATAACCAGAAAAAGAAGCTCCCCTACTCCAATGTCCATCTTATTTCATTTTACCATATACCGTTTATCTACCTTAGACAGGTCAAGCAGGTCCCCTATTTTCTTATCCCATTCCACTGGCTTGAACCATTCCATGCCATTTCCAGGGAAGAAGGTGAGCTCGCCGAAGTAGAGGTGCCCTTCGTTTTCGTAAAAATCCACTCTCACGAAGGGGAAGCGCAGGGAGAGGATTCTGGCGCAACGAACCATATCGTCGAAGAACACCGGCTTTTTCATTTTATCGCTGCTAGGATACTTGCGGATAAACGGTAGTTTATGGAAATCCATGTCAAAGAAAGTAACTTTTAACCCGGTCTCCCGTTCGGAGCAGGTAAAAAGCATCTTGGGTTCACCATAGAAACAGAGAAATTTGTAATCAATCATCTCCCCCTGCAGCAGGTGTTCACAGATAATTTTCGGTTTGATGTCTTTATAAACCCATTCGCCATTCTGGTAATAATAGTTTTCGCCAAGCCAGCCATTCAGCATTTTTCTTGTTCTTGTCCAGTCTACCTCTTTCTTATTCCTGCACAAAAGGACACGGCCTGAGGAATGATTAGGTTTTAGCACAAACTGCTCCGGCAGAGTGTCCGGATTAATCTCTTCCGCATTGTCATATACGCCATATATGGGCACCAGATATGATCTGCCGATTTTTTCCTCGATCAGTTTCCTTACTTCATATTTATCAGCACACTGCGTCATAATGGGGTCACGATAATGAACCTTCAGCCACTGCAGTTTCTCATTAAAGGTAACCGGATGATCCAGATGTAAGTCGTAGCCCAGACTTTTTCGGAAATCTTTCTTTAAAAATTCAATATAGTCGTTTTGTATATCATGCTTTCTTTTTTCATAATATACCTTCAGCGCCACATTGCGCATAGTGTCATTGGATTTGATAACTTCTTTAATTGTATGCAGAAACATAAAGTTGCCTCCGAAAATAAGCTTTGAGAGAGTTAACTCCTTTCTTATTCCCAAAGGCAGCTGACATAGCATCATTCCCGTTTTATATCCGTTAGACCCAACAGCTGTCCCAGCTTCAAGTCCCATTCTTCCGGTGAGAAAGGTGCAAAGCCGCTCTGGTGATAAAATGTTAACTCTCCAAAATATACTTGTCCATTGATATCATAAAAATCGACCCGCACTTCCGGAATACCTTTCGAAAGTTTCCGAGCCAATTTCTTCATTTCATCGAAGTTTTCAGGCCGCTTTTCCCCCCCCCGTTTTTATGTTCGGGTGAACCCATTCAAAGGGAAGGAGATTGAAATTCATATCATAATAATTGAATGTCAAATCCCCTTTCTGCCTATCCATGCACATACAAAGCACTTCAGGTTCTCCTTTCAAACAAATCCTCTTATAATCCACCGGGTTCATGTCTACCATTTCCTCTGCCAGGATTCTTGGTTTCACATTCTTATACGGCCATTCTCTGCCGGACCAGTAGTAATTGCGGGAAAGTCCACGCTCCAATAATTTTTTCGCCGCGTCTTTATCCCAATGGTTCTTATCCCTAACTAGTACAACACTTCCGCTGTCATGGGTACACTTCAGCACAAAAGACATTGGAAGTTTTGAAAAATCAATATCATCAAAATGATCCCACACGCCTAAGGTAGGAATTACATACTTTTCACCAATCACATGGCCCACATACTTCTTAGCTTCATACTTATCCACCATGGTTGTATAAATATCTTTCCTGTCATGAAGTTTCAGCCACTGCAGCTTTTCGTTAAATGTTCTGGGATTCTCCAAATCCGGCACATATCCAAAGCAGGCTTTAAACGTCCGTTTCAGATAAGCCTCATCAGACATTTCCTTATACATGCCAAATCGATAGGAATTGATAATAAATCGATAATCGCTGTCATACAAATAGCGAAATAATTTTCTGATAGTAACCATGATTCATGACCTGCTTTCTCTATTATTAATACCACCCTGCCAATTACATAGTCTTTCAGGCAGTGCCGCTACAGGACGCTATCCATAATCTTCTTTCCGTACCTTAGAACTTTTAACTTTTACATTCATAGGAGCATCAGCAATAACCACTTTTCCATTTCCATGTAAAGCCAGTATTACATAATAAAGAACTGCAGCAATTACAGAGGGCTGCGTATATAGGCAATTCTCATCACCGCACGGATTATGATCCATGACCAAGTTTGGTTTAATCAATACCTTATCGCCTGCATGAACAATTTTCTTTAATGGATTCCAGTCTTTCTTTCCATAATTTCCCTTGTCATATCCCATAAGATAAAACGCTTCTCTGACACCATCAAAAACATCATTGGCCTCGTCAGTAGATATATCCCAAAAATATTCAGGATATTTCATTGATGGACGAAATTCATTATTATCAGGATATTTTGAATGCTTGATGCGATAGACTACAACATTATCACTATTATCACTTATTATAAGACTCTGCTCCTAAATATCTGTTTACCATGCATTGAGATCAACAATCATCATAGTGTAAAGATTCAAAGCCATGAACAGATTCCCCTATTACTTGTAATATTCCTTATACCATTCTGCAAACTTACGAAGTCCTTCTCGCAGCGTCGTCGCCGGGCGATAGCCGTAATCTTCTTCCAGCGCCTTTGTGTCTGCATAGGTTACAGGAACATCACCAGGCTGCATGGGCACCAGCTTTTTATGGGCTTCGAAATCATAGTCAGCAGGCAGCACGCCGGCACGAATCAGTTCCTGCTGAAGGATGTCCACAAAATCAAGCAGATTCTCCGGACGGCCTCCTCCGATATTGTAGACAGCATAGGGCGGGATGGGCAGTCCATCTTCGCCGTTCTTCCTTTCCGGTGCCCCCTGCATGACACGGATCACACCTTCCACTATATCATCCACATAGGTGAAGTCCCGTTCACAGTGGCCGTAATTGAAAATCTGAATAGTCTTTCCTGCCCTGAGTTTATTCGTAAATCCGAAATAAGCCATGTCCGGGCGCCCTGCCGGCCCGTAGACGGTGAAAAAGCGCAGACCTGTAGAGGGAATGTTATACAGTTTGGCATAGCAATGAGCCAGCAGCTCATCCGACTTCTTTGTAGCCGCATAGAGGGATACCGGATGATCCACCTTATCCTCCGTACTGAAAGGCACCTTTTTATTCCCGCCATATACGGAAGACGATGATGCGTACACCAAATGTTCCACTCCTTTGGCGCCATCATCATAGGAATGGCGGCAGGCTTCCAGAATATTATAGAAACCAAGCAGATTTGATTCGATATACACATCCGGATTCGTAATAGAATATCTCACCCCTGCCTGCGCAGCCAGGTTCACTACAATATCCGGATGATAGGTTCTAAAGATATTCTGGATAACACGACGGTCCGCAATATTGCCTTTAATGAAATGATACTTTGAAGAAGCATAGGCCTCTGCTTCTTTTTCCAGCTGAGCCAGCCTGTACTCTTTCAGCATAACGTCGTAGTAATCGTTCAGATTATCAATGCCTACAATGCAGGCCCCCGGGACCTGCAAAAGCCTTTTCACCAGATTTGCTCCGATGAAGCCGGCAGAACCGGTAACCAGGATAGTTTTATTCTTCAAATCTATACTCGTTTTCAAAATCATGACTTCCTTTTCTTTGAAATGATAGGACCCTAAACTTTTCTATTAATGTACCCATCAGTTGCATGAACTGCATGTCGTATCACGCCCGGATTTCCGACAACAATGGAGTGATCCGGCACATCAAAATTAATATAAGCCCCCGGTGCAATGAGGACATCATTTCCAATGTGAATATTTCCTACAATGGTAGCATTTATACCAATCCATACCTCATCACCAATCACAGGAACACCCTTACGCTTTCCCCGATTCTCCTGACCGATGGTGACACCTTTATGAATGTTGCAGTTCTTTCCTATTTTCACCTTCGGATTCAGTGTAATGCCGTGTACATGCCCCATATAGAGACCAGGGCCGATATCAAGCCTCAGCCCCCAGTCCATATTTCTGAAATTCGGACATTTTGTCAGTTCCGTACCGTTTCTTATCTAATGTATATAAATCTTCATGACAGTTCATATAACTTTTCCTTAATCTCTTTCAAACAAGTCCCTGGTATATACTTTTCCCTTTACATCATCCAGGCAGTGATCATACCGGTTCGCCAGAATGCTGTGGCTTTCCCTTTTGAATTTTTTCAGGTCATTGACCACCCTGCTGCCGAAGAATGTACTGCCATCTTCCAAGGTCGGTTCATAAATGATGACTTCCGCACCCTTTGCTTTGATCCGCTTCATGACACCCTGGATAGAGCTCTGGCGAAAGTTATCGGAGTTGGATTTCATGGTAAGGCGATACACGCCGATCGTCATGGGCTGCTCCTTGGCAGGGTCAAACTTACTGTTGCTGTGGTAGTAGCCGGCAAGCTCCAGAACCCTGTCAGCAATGAAATCTTTACGGGTACGGTTGGAATCTACGATAGCCTTGATAATGGTTTCCGGTACATCCTTGTAATTGGCCAGAAGCTGTTTCGTATCTTTCGGCAGGCAGTAGCCGCCATAACCAAAGGAAGGATTATTGTAGAATTCCCCGATTCTGGGATCCAGGCAGACACCATCGATAATTTCTTCTGTCTGAAGTCCTTTCATTTCTGCATAGGTATCCAGTTCATTGAAATAGGACACCCGCATAGCCAGGTAGGTATTGGCAAAGAGTTTCACCGCTTCCGCTTCCGTGAATCCCATGAAGCGGGTAGGAATGTTTTCTTTGATGGCTCCTTCCTGAAGAAGAGAAGCAAAGTCATGAGCTGCCTTCACCAGCCTTTCGTCCTTCAAGTCTGTACCCACGATGATACGGCTGGGGTACAGGTTATCGTAGAGAGCCTTGCTCTCACGGAGGAATTCCGGACTGAAAATGATATTCTTTGTGCCCATCTTTTCACGGATAGCCTTCGTGTAGCCTACCGGAATGGTAGACTTAATCACCATGACAGCATGGGGATTGTACTTCATTACCAGCTTAATCACTGCTTCTACGGAAGAGGTATCAAAGAAATTCTTCTGTGAATCATAGTTGGTAGGTGTCGCGATGATGACGAAATCGGCATCCCTGTAAGCAGCTTCTGCATCCAGCGTGGCAGTCAGATCCAAATCCTTCTCTGCCAGATACTTTTCAATATAATCATCCTGGATGGGAGACTTACGATGGCTTACCATGTCTACCTTTTCAGGGATAATATCCACCGCTGTCACATGATTGTGCTGTGACAAAAGGGTGGCTAAAGAAAGACCTACATAACCGGTACCGGCAACTGCAATATTCATTTTTATTCTCCTTTTCTGTTAAACCTTTTTACTTTTGATTTGATATTGGAATTATATTAAGATTGTAGATGCAAAATTACTTTCCTGAATTAAAAGCAGAAGAAAAAAGGAAAGAACGCTAGGCTCAGCCTTGCATATACTGGAATCTCGTATGCCTGATTCACAGGAATGTAAAAATCCGGATAAATGTAATCCCCATTTTCTGCGCTTACCTTTTTCTCTAACTCTTCAAGATTATCTAAACGTTTTTTCAAAGTCACCATTTCTGATGAATAATAAGAATAATTACGACTCGGAGTTGGATTGTCTAATTTAAGTTTCTTACTAGGGTCTCCTTCTACGCCTACGGTACCTCCTGGGTGCACGCCAAGTTTACTTTCAATTTCAAGCATAACAATATCATTTTTACAAATCTGATAGCTGTTTTTTGCTATATCTAAATACATTTTACAATTTGTTATTGTATTCACATCACTGTTAATTAAGGAAAAATCAGTCCACATATCAGTGTATCCTAAGTCATAAAAAATATAAGCCAACCTATAGATTACCGACAAAAGCTCATACTTGAATTGATTAGCTTCATCTTCATGGATTGATTGACTTATATAATGGCATAAATAGCTGAGCAATAAATAATTCCTATCCTTTTTCAACTCTTCCGTTTTCACTTCATCTACAGCATTGATTAAAAGACTTGGCATTCGAACAGACTGTCCCATCTCAGCATTTATGGCTGCTTCAAACGGTAATAATGCAATCACAACCATTATAATCATTGCCAAAGCAAAATTCCTGACAGAATGCTTTAAGTCTAGTGCCAGGTATACTGCTCTTCCCCAGCCTAAAACACATCCAATCCAAATAGCTAAAGACAAAAATACTCCAATTAGCAGCATTAAATAATCCTGCCATGCCATTTCCCCAAAAATCCGCATTACATCTAATAACTCGGTATTTTGTAATGAGACTTTGGCATTTCCCAAAAAAATATTAAGTACCAGTAGTCCCCTTGAACTGAACAATAAATCAAAAACAAAATTTAAAATATTAGCTAATAATATATAGGGTAAATAAAATACACTAGCATATTGGACACAACCGAGAATCCTTAAAAAATATGACTCTTCGCTCTTTTTCTGAAGTTTCCACGTCAGGATCAAAGAAACGATGATTGTTCCTAAAAATAAAGATAGAAAGCTATAGATGGGCCAATACAAATGGTTTTCAATATCATGCTTGAAGGCTACTTTTACAATATCACTGCCACCGACATTGTAGGAAAATAATTCCAAAATAAGCAAATTGATAAGCCAAAACAAAGAAGGTGTAAGGCATCTATCATTTTGGGCTCCATTAGGATAAATGGCCTCTGGAGTTTTCCACATCATTATAACAGTATAACAATATCGGTAGATACATAGACTGATATAATCAAATAATTTTTCTAGAAAATTACCAGGATCTGGCTTTTTGAACTGGTTCATCGACATCCTTAGCCTCCCTGATTCGTAATGCCCACACATATCGTAAAATATTCATCCAAAATGGCATTTGATAGTACAATGTACTTTATAATTCAGAACAATGAATTAATTTCCCGTCAAATATCTGAGAACCTTCACTCTCAAAACGACTTCTGAAAGAGCAAGAGTAATAATTATGGTCCCTAAAAAATTAATAACTCCATGTGCAACCGGCGGAACAGCACCATTCAGCCAGGTAATAAAGAAATAAATGACCTGCTGATGCAGCAAATAAACAATCATGGTTCTGTGAGACAAATATTTGAAAATCGGCATCTGTCCCCATTTATACCGGCCGGACCATTGAACCAGTATGGAAAAAGCACTGAAAGCGCCGAATAAATTAAGTAAAAATCTGAAGGCAAAATACCCTGCCTTATATATTCCGGTCATCTGCCCATGGATAATGAACAAAAAGGAAAACAGGAGAAGATCTACCAGCAGAAGGACTACCGGATGAAATCGAAACAACCAATCCGAATGTGCCTGCCTGAGCTTATATCCCAGCTCAAAGAAGGGTAAAAACATGAGCCCTGTACATATCATAAAATAATCTAGCCGATAATGGTTCCCGACTATTCCTATACCATAAGCAGCCAGACAAAGTAATCCCAATAAAAAGGTGTGGTTCCGGGCAAAATTTCTTAAAAACCATGCCAGCACGAAGCAGACAAAAAGCATTCCCAGAAACCAGAGCTGAGAGGGCTGATAAAGAAAAATATACTTCTTTACCAGTTCCTTCATCGTAAATGGAATAAACAAATAAGTCAGCGGAGCAACCCATAAAAGTCCAACTGCAAATGAGGGCGTAAGCAGCCGATGGAATTTCTTATGGACAAACACTATAAAATCGGGGTAATGGTGCTTCTCCATCTGAAGATAATAAAATAAATACCCGGAAATTAAGGTAAATGCATAAACGTGAAAACTTCCCAACCATTCTGCAATAAACCTGGCCGCTGGAGAAGGGATGACTGGATTATTTGTAAACCACGATATCCCCCCCCCAGAAAACAATACAATGATAAATAACAACTAAAAGCATAAGTATTATTTTTACATTATGGCACTCTTTTATTGATTCATACCTAAGCATATTAGACTTGAAAATCATATAGATCATCTTCTCCCTATTTTATTCTTCAACGAGGATATACAATTAATTATCAAAATCCTGTCTGATTTAAATAAAAGAAGCAGACTAAAATACAATACAGCGCTCAGAATTATTGTCATAATAATCCATAAAAATGAATTTGAAAGTGATGATGTTAAATATCCAAATCCTCCCATAACTATAGCTACTAGAATGTATCTGTAAATATTATTCAAAACCTCTATGAGGTTAATTTTCGTAATACAATATAAGAAAAATAACTCAACTATTAGGAGTTCTACTCTGACGATTGACCTTGCATAAATAAGTGATGTAAACGATTTTTGAGCAAATATATAAACAACTGGAACTAAAATTAATAAATGCAGAATCTGACACCAAAAAGATATAATTGGCAAGCCTTTAGCCCGAAATACTTCAGAAATAATATTCGCAGTAGGCAACATAATGGCACTGCTCAAAGCCCAGCACCCCAAAACAATTGCTGATTCTGACCATTGTTCACCAAATATCAGATTAACTATAAATTGTCTGTATACAAACATGCCAACCCCCATTGGTATGACTATCATTCCTATAATCTTCTGAAATGAGAAAAATATCTTTTTAAATTTCTCAAAATGATTCTGTTCTCTGGACAACGCACTAAACAAAACCGGAACAATGGAACTAGATATAACCCCCATAACAGTATTTACTACGGCAGCAGGCATTTTATATAAGCCCAGATAATATGAAGATAAGAAAGTCCCAACAATAAAAGTATCACACCATACAGTAAGCCAAATGGATATGGATTCGACTACAGACCATGAACTATATCTGGCCATAGTTTTTAAAATGTAAAAATCAAAATAAAATTTTATCTCATTTGGCATGAAACAAAAGAAGAATACTGCCGTTCCAATCTGAGACCCCCAAAAACCGAAAATAAGCGACCAATAATCCATCCCAGCCAAAGCTAATGGAACAGAAATCAGCAATGGCATTATAATGTTTATCATCCTGATTTTCAAAAGCTTTTTAAAATTAAAGTCTCTCTGCAGTATCCCAGTCTGTATACTGGTAAAAGCATACAGTGGCAGAATAGCACCCATTGCAGCCAGAGAATTTCCCATACCATTCAAGCCAAGTACTTCTGCAAGACTATCTTTCCACACGCAGATTAATATCCAAATGAATAATTGAAATCCCAAATTGGCCCAGAAGGCGACACTTTCTGCTTCATGCAATTCCTTTAAATCAGCAAATTCATGCTGAACGATAAATTTCTGAAAACCTGTGTCTGAAAGCATTTGTGCAAATGAAAATACCATCATTAGCGAAGCCATGATTCCAAAGGCTTCTGGAGCCAAAATATGCGCTAATATAATATTAGTAATCGGTACAATAAGCTTTGCAAGAATTTCTGTTAGAAAAGACCATTTTGCAGCATTTACTATTTTTCTGTCCATAAAAATTATATTCCCAGCTTATTCTTAATACCTTCCCTGAATAATTCTGAATGGGCTTCGCACTCCAGGATATTTTGAATGATAATATAGGATTGCCGGCTTAGTAATTTAGAAACCAGCCGATGTCCCATGAGTTTATTCAATCCTCTCAGTATAATACTCCTACCCAAGAAGGAGGAGAGATATTCATTCATCTTGGCATCCGCAAACTTTTTATACTCATCCAGTACAAAGGAACTATCTTTGATAGATTCCGAACGCCTATGATACTCATCCAATATGCCATCCCTCGTTTTTCCCTCTGCCAAGCGTATACCATGTCCGGAGCGAATGATCGGAATCTCGGTCACTTTCAGACTCTCTCCTATATCAAGCTTCAGTAGCAGAGAAGAATAGGTATACGGATTCGACATAGGCCAATTATCAAATATGAAGTTTCCTTGTCCATAAATAATGGTGCCACTGTGGTAATCTTCCCGACATCCTATACAATGGCTATGTTGACATACAACAACATCTGCCCCTTTTTCAGTCATTTTTCGGCAGCGTTTCTGCAATTCAGGCGAAGGATATCGGTAGTATTCCTTGCCGCCATGATAGAGGACTATAAGATAATCACATTGGTTCTTCAAGTGTGCAATCTCATCAGAAATGTTTAATGCATCAAAAGGATTCGCACCGCCGGATGTTACGGAAGCAATGGAAAATTCATGTTCGGCACAGGCATAAAGCCCGATTTTTATGCCTTCTTTTTCTATAAACAGCGGCCTTTGCGCTTCTTCAATGTTATGACCGGCTCCCACAAAAGCAATATGATTCGCTTTCAGTACATTCATGGTCTCCTTCAATCCCTGCCATCCCTGATCAAGGATATGATTATTAGCCAGCCCCACAATGGAAGCCGGCAACCCTGCTATGCCCTTGGCAGTCTCAGCTGGAGCCATCAGATTAGGACCGCACTTCTCTATGGGTTGTGAACTGCTGCATAAAGGGCATTCTAAATTGAATATATTAACATCACTCTTCTCTAATAATGCCCGGCATTCCGCGCCAATAAGTCCGGATATGTCACCGGTCTTAAAATCCGGTATATTGGATTGCGTGGGAACTAAATCCCCGCCAATGACTATCTGCATAAACCCTCCTGCCGAAACCGCATCACAACACCGGTTTCATAAATATCATAAATGTTTTAAGTGCTTTTATGGCCATGAGAAGGATAAAGATTTATAGCTGTAACTCTTTTACAAACTTCTTTGCCTCATCATAAACCGGATCATGCAAATCACCATATTGCGATAAAACATCATTCACCCAACCGGGGCCATGTACTTTAACTTTCTTAACAAAACCTTCCAGCTCTCCCACCGGCACGACAAACAGGTTATGCGCTTTAGCATATTTATCAATGTTATCAAAACATTGAACTGCTTGTCCTGCTGGAAGCGCATTTTTGCCTACACTTTTTAGAATACCCCAATATGTTCTACTTTTCAATAAGTCCTTTATTTCTCCAATTTCACTACCTGAATAGTACTTATCATTCGGATTTTTTTTGCTAATTTGAGTTATACCTATCTGAATGTCTTTTTTTGTTTTCATTTTTGTTCCAGGCTGCCGATTAATCTCATCGTAAAGGTTCTGATAGTCTTTTTCTATTATATCCCAATCCATTCGACAAGACTCACAAATCCTTTGAAATATAGTTTTATCATTCAGAGCATCAAAATCCACTATAACTTTAGTATCTACATCTAATGCTGAAAGTGCTTCCATAATAACAGGAACCCTTTGTTTCCCACCGGAATATGTAAAGAAAGTATCTGCATATTTTCCATTTTCCTTTTGCAGAAAATCATTAATAATCGAATAAAAACGACAGTCAGAGTCACTCTCACAAAGAACTACATTCCGACAAAACAGCCCTTCCAGTATATTAGAATACTTCAAGATAGAATTCTTCCATACTTTATGCAGCTTCTCCGCATTCAGGACCGATACATGATTCGTATGCCCTTCCCGTGTAACCCGCACAATTTTAACTCGGTCAGAAGCCGTTTCTAAAAGGCCTTGAATCAGTTGCTCGCTGTGAGTGGATATAAAAGTCTGTTTCTTTCCTTTCGTCAGTTCCCCTATCATTTGTCCCATAATCCTTGCCTGCGGCGGATGGAGAAATGCTTCCGGTTCATCAATGAGATAAACTTTATAAAAATCCAAAATTAAATAAAGCAAAATACCGATAAACCCTTTGACTCCGTCTCCTTCTTCCTGAGCCATAGGATACTTAGCCAGTTCATTTGCATAAGCTTCTACTCTTTCTGTTTCATCATGATACTTTTCTTCACCAAAATGAATCTCCTCATCAGTTACTACAAGGGGAATATTTTTGGAATACAACCTGTTAGGACAAATGTATTTATGAAAAGCCTTAAAAAAATAGCTGGTAAATTTCTTCCTATTCTCTACATCAAATGCGACATAATGAATTGGATGAGTTTTAGGGTCTTCAGGACTAATAGGCGGTGCGGGAGAGCAGATGGTCAATCTTTTCTCTGTATCCAGGTCGCACGCAAACAAGTCCCTTAAGTTGCTATGATCTGTGCACCTAGTACTCATAAAATAATCTATATTATTAGGCGTGATACCAACATTTTTCCCCATTAAAAAACATTGAGAAAATTGATCTATAGAGCAAATGCTTTTAATTAACTCAATAATATCCTTTGACTGTCCGCTTTTGTAGGCATGAATATCCTTCAAAATGGAAAATTTCTCATCTCCCAGACCGTGATAAATATCTCTCAAAGTCTGGCTTTTCCCTACATTATTAGCCCCTACGAAGACAATGATGTCATTTCTACCAATATCACTGACTGTACTTTCATCATTAAATGTAATTTCTTGAACGTATATCCCCGGCTCCGAATCACCAGTATCTAAATCCCACTTCACCATGCCTGTCTCCAGTCAAAAAATCAAAAATATCAATGATATACAAACAGTATTTAGAACTATTCCATGTCACAGCTTTATCACTATACAGCCTTATATAAGTAAGTCAAAAAGCATAAAATTTAGTAGGTCATTATCTGCCCTGACTCCTTATCTTCTTTCGGTAATACAGATGAAGCAAACAAAATAGCAAAAATGATATGTAAATAATCTTCCATATAGCTAACCAATCCCACATCCAGCCATGGCATTAAAAGTATAATACTGAATGCCATCGGTTTGATGACGCTCTTAAAACTGCGATAAAAGAGAAATGGATAAATGGTGTACCATATAAAAACGCCTACAATCCCCATCCCAACACCTTCTTCTATATAATTATTATGTGCATATAAACCAAATCCTGCTAACGGAGTAAAAGTATTAATACCATGCCCCAAAACCGGAGATTCTTCCCAAAGCTTTAATCCGGTATCAATTAGCGCCATTCTCTCTGCTGTACTTGCGTCGATATGTCCTTCTCCCATGATGGCATTGACAACCCCTTCCAGGCGTACGCCTACCGCTTGGTACAGGAAATCAATATTCATCACCAGATAGACCGAAATTCCCAAGAGCATGCACACCAGTACCATATTCCGAATTAATTTTACCTTTGTAGTACTAGCTAAAACTGCGGTAACTGCTATTCCAACCAAAAGCAAAAATAATGCCTTACGGGATCCTGTCAAAATAATAACACCTATCAGTAATGCGGCAATTAAATAGAATAAATACTTGTATGGTACTTTTTTACGAATTTCTAAAAAGGCTAAAATACATATGGCTGCTTTCAATCCAATATCATTAGCATTTAATGAGCTAAATGCCAAGCGTTCTACTGAGGCTCCGCCTGAAAGGTAAAATTCAACTCCGATTCTAAGCAATAATGTGCCCCCTGCAATAGCCAAGGAAACGAGTGCAAAATAAATTCCATCATCAGTTTTACTTAAAAATTCGCTTAACAATATACCTAGAATTAATAATTTGAAAAAAGCCTGAAATCCCATGGCAGACCAGAAAACATCATCACTATAAATAACAGATAGAAGCGTATAGCATATTAAAATTAGCGACCATAAGAGATAATAGCTTTTGCGTATGCGAAAAGATGTTGTATACAAATTAATAAATAACGCAATAATTAGTAGGATTTTGATTACACCGCTAATTTCAGGTAAAGCAAATGTGCAAACCGTAAATAAAAGCAACAGATATTTACATGCTGTATTAAATCCTAATGGTTTCGTTGTCATAATAAGTCTTCCCACATCTTACTAATTTTATCAGCAGCTAATTGCTCACGAATCTGAACTGCATTCAGAGACAATTTATGGGCAAATTCCGAATTGTCTGCAATATAATTCATAGCATGCAGCAGGGCATTTTCATCGTTAACAGGTATAAGGATTCCGTTCTTACCATTTTTAACATACTGTCTTGCTCCACCTACTGGACAGTCAGTAACTATGACCGGCATACCTAACCCCAAAGCTTCTAACATGGAATTAGAGATTCCTTCATAATTTGAAGTTGATAAATACATCCCGGCTTTATTCATTTCTTCATAAATTCTGTCGGAAAATCCTTCCAACCTAACCTTCGATGTGATCCCCAATTTTCTTATCAGACTTTCAAGTTCATTTTTCTGCGGTCCTTGCCCGAATATTTTCAAAACGTAATCGTTGTGTATCTTTGAAAATTTATAAAATGCCTTGATTGCCAGTTGTATATTCTTTTGAGGTGCTAATCTCCCGGCAATTAAAATCGATTTATCTCGGGTACCCAAGTTCGGTACCGGTAGGAGTGGATTTATTGGATTCGGAATTATACAAGACTTTTTCTGAACTTTAGCCGGATAGTAATTCTTTGCATCGGGCATTTGAAAGACAATACAGTCTGCAAGACCATACATATAACGCCGTAATTGTTTTATAAATGATGAATTGCCTATCAATTCATTATTGGGATCGCTCCTATCAGAAATTATAACGCGTTTAGATAAGAGTGCTGATGAAACAATTGTGTACAAATTGATATGCCATAAAAAAGAAATGATGACATCTGTATTTTGGAATATTTCTCTTAATTTAACAATACGATAAAATAACCTTTTTATCTTATTCTGTGGTTTCTTTATAGCTACCACATGAATAGCAGGATTTATGTCATAATCAGCGCGATACTCTTCCAACATGACCACTGTTACATCGTACTCAGTTTTCTTGGCAAAAGAGTCTGCAATTATAGACAAAACCCTTTCTGCACCACCACTGCTGAAATGAGTAATTACAAAGGTTACTTTTTTCATTTATTTTTTCTTCTTTCTTTAACAGAAATTCCAATCGCAGTTTGCCTTATTAATATAAGAGACATTGTATGAATCGCAAAGAAATATAAGGAGAGTATTAACCCGCCTATAAGTTTAGAATCAAAAAATGACATTCCTACCATTACCAATGTGATAATAAAAAAATACTTTACCCTGAATGTATCTATGTCTATAGCATGTTTAAATTTTTCCGTATACTTCCCTAAAGCCGCAAAGATAATTGTTCTTTCAACGGGTATGCAGAATGTTCCAGCTGCCAACATAGGAAGAACATTTTCAATTTCTATAGATAATAATGGACTGGAGCAATACTTGAATATAAGGATAAAGAAGATGGAGTATAAACAATTTATATTTCTATAACTATTAAAAATACTATATGCTAAAAATAGTCCTAAAAGTGAAATACACAGCAAAAATAAGTTTATAATCGAAATATTAAAATAACAGCAAGCCAGAAAAGGAATAAACAATGCGGTGGTAATCTTCACTGCAATAATCTTCAATACATTTTCTTGTATATACTTATTTTCTATAGCATCTAACCTTATAGTGGGTCTTTCTTCCAGTCGGATGGTGAACGTGTCATTTTGTAAATATCCAACTTCATATACAGAGTACATAGCAATAAATGCTATTATTCCGATTAGGAATTGCTGAATAGAATTATATTCTTGACTGCTATAAAAAACAGATAAAAAAAGGTTGGGAATTAAAATATTCGTCATAAAAGACATTTTATGAAATATCCCCTTTGCCCTGGTTTTTATGCCATAATACAAAGGCAAATAATACATTATTCTCATGATTAATTACACCTCAATCACCTTAGTACCCGCTTCTTTTTGAATATCAGAGAACTTTCTCTTTGTTTTTGGCGAAATTAAAATGACTCTTTTCTCTGCTGCTTTTAATATATCCATATCTGTTGGATTATCTGTACACGCAAAGAGATGTGTGTATGAACAATAATTATTCAACACATCTAATTTTCTTCCAATAGGTGCCTGTAATCCTACTACATTAAGACTCTTGGCAGCATTATTTATAATTTCCTTAGGACCGTTTGATAAAATTAGCACTTTAGAAACAGTCCGTCGTGAATTTAATATACTCAGAATCTCTGGACGGAAATCAAGTAAAAACTTATTTCTATAGGATAATGGGATTTTTCTGTATGCAAAATTGAGAATGCGCATATATCCGGAGAGCCATAATTTCCCAAGCACCTTCATTGGAAAAGATTCAAATATTTTAGTTCTAAAATAACAATGAAGAATCTCTAAATGTGAATTTTTATAATACAATGTGCCATCCAAATCAAATACAGAAACCGACTCAAAATGAGTTTTTTCCATCCACTATTTCCTCCACACCATCTTATTCACGATTTCCATATAGCTCTGGATAATTTTCACTACTTTGGTCGACACGTTCTCTTCCAAGTAGTCAGGAACCGGAGTGCCGTAGTCGCCGTTTTTGTTCATTTCCACAGCGGTGTCCACGGCCTGCAGGAGGGAATGGTCATCGATTCCGGCCAGGATGAAGCAGCCTTTTTCCATGGCTTCCGGGCGTTCTGTGGATGTACGAATGCAGACAGCAGGGAAAGGATGACCTATAGATGTGAAGAAACTGCTTTCTTCAGGAAGTGTGCCGGAGTCAGATACCACAGCAAAGGCATTCATCTGCAGGCAGTTATAGTCATGAAATCCCATGGGTTCGTGCCGAATAACCCTTTTATCCAGTTTGAAGCCGGTTTCTTCCAGCCGCTTCCTGCTTCTTGGGTGGCAGGAGTAAAGAACTGGCATGTCATATTTTTCCGCCATTTTATTGACTGCATTGAAAAGAGAATAGAAGTTTTTATCGGTATCAATATTCTCTTCTCTATGGGCGGATAAAAGAATGTACTTCCCCTTCGTCAGACCAAGGCGCTGATGAACATCACTGGCTTCAATCTGTGCAAGATTTGCATGAAGAACTTCGGCCATTGGTGATCCGGTGACATAAGTCCTTTCTCTAGGCAGCCCACAGTCAGCCAGATACCTTCTGGCGTGTTCTGAGTAGGCAAGGTTTACATCGCTGATAATATCCACAATGCGGCGATTCGTTTCTTCAGGCAGACATTCATCTTTGCAGCGGTTGCCGGCTTCCATGTGGAAAATGGGAATGTGTAGCCTTTTGGCCCCGATAACAGAAAGACAGCTGTTTGTGTCGCCCAGAACAAGGATGGCATCCGGCTTAAGCTGTACCATGAGTTCATAGGACCGGGCAATAATATTTCCCATGGTTTCGCCCAAATCTTTGCCTACGGCATTCATGTATACCTCAGGATCCGCCAGGCCCAGGTCATGGAAGAATATGCCGTTCAGGTTGTAGTCGTAATTCTGGCCGGTATGAGCCAGGATAGTGTCAAAGTAGGTGCGGCATTTTTTGATTACAGCAGAGAGACGGATAATCTCAGGACGGGTACCGACGATGATGAGAAGTTTGAGTTTTCCGTTATTTTTGAAAGATATATGTGGAAGAGTTTGTTCCATGGGTGGAACCTCCTTATTATTATGTAATGAGCCTTCATTTTTAGCTTCTGCTTTGAGACTTTTAGGAGCTCAGTAGCTATGAGAGCGATGCTCCATGCCGCAGTGAGCCACATCTGAGATTGAGGCGGAAGTCTCAATGCTCAAGGCTCTCTTTCTACACTTTCTCTGCAAAGGTGTCCGGATGCGCCGGATTAAAGATTTCATTGCAAGTCATCACGGTCACCAGGTTTTCTGTTTCTGACAGGTTGATGATATTGTGCGTCCAGCCGGGGATCATGTAGACGGCTTCAATTTTGTCGCCAGAGACTTCGAATTCGACAGTTTCACCGGTATTGATATTTCTTTCCTGAATCAGGCCATGTCCGGACACTACGATGAAGATTTCCCATTTGCTGTTATGCCAATGCTGTCCTTTAGTAATACCCGGACGGCTTATGTTGACAGAGACTTGTCCACAGTCTTCTGTGTGGAGCAGTTCGGTGAACGAGCCTCGGTCATCTACATTCATTTTAAATGGATATTTAAATTTTGCCGGTGGCAGATAGGTAAGGTACAGAGAAAATAGTTTTTTTGCAAAGGATCCTTCCGGCATACGAGGCATCATAAGGGTGGCCGGCTGGTTTTTGAAGATTTCCAGAAGGTCCACGATTTCACCCAGAGTCACTTTATGGGTCACGGGAACACAGCAATAGCGACCGTCTGCTTTCAGAACAGTCTCCACACCGTCAAACTCACAGTGCTGCTCCTTGCCTTCCAGC
>ULMD01046030.1_pt1 | contig 20088 bp, 14 predicted proteins | sample 1951561 | NCBI WGS metagenome assembly ULMD01 (sample SAMEA4835541, study PRJEB28245) | human gut metagenome | biome: gut microbiome; material: fecal sample | place: Denmark | collected 2008
AACGCAGAGGGAGAGGAGCAGACAAATGAATAAATTAAAAATTTCAGATTCAGATAAGCGGCTGTTGCTCATTTTCTTTGCAATTGTGATTGTAGCATGTTCCTATTTCTTTATTTTTAATAAGGGAATGAGCAAGGCGGCGAAGATCGAAGAGCAGAATACGACCGACCGGGCGAAAGTGCAGCAGATGGAACAGATGGAGGCCGGACTTCCAAAAGTAAAAGAAAATATCCAGACGATGCAGAAAAAGCAAAAGGATATTATTGCGGCTTATCCGGCAGATATGAAAACCGAAAAAGTAATTGAAACTTTGCAGGAGTTCGAGGATAAGAGCAGCAATTTTCATATTACAGATGTGACATTTGCCATGAATATGCCGATTGGGGCAGATAACAGTACAGCCGCTGCAGACGGAAGTGCTGCTGCATCTACGGATACTACGGAAGATACAACGACAACACAGGAAACACAGACCACGGAGTCTGCGGATACACAGAGCACAGAGAGTACTGAAAGCACACCGGAAAACACGACAGGTCCGACCGGAAATGTGGAAGGGTATTATGCATCGATTGGCATCCGCTATGAGGCAAGTTATGAAGGATTAAAGGATATGATTGCCTATGTCAACAAGTTTAAGGATCGTACAACGATTGCCCAGTTTTCCGCCAGCTTCGACAATTCTACGGGAAAATTAACGGGCGATATGACACTCAATATGTATTATCTTGAAAACACCGGAAAAGATTATGTTCCTCCGGTATTTGAGAATATGCCAAAAGGGGTAAACAATATTTTTGGCGGTTCTTCTTCTGAAACCGCAGAGCAATAGAAAAAGCTGACATGGGGAAGGAGGCTTCCGGATGAAAAAACAACAGAATAATGGAGGATTTTCTTTGCTGGAAGTGATTCTTGCCATGGCGATTCTGGCGATTCTTTCCATTCCGCTGTTGTCGTATTTTACGCAGTCGATGAAATACAATGCAATGACGGCAGATAAACAGCATGCGACCAATCTGGCGCAGGAAGTGATGGAGGACTTAAAAAAACAGCCGCAACTGGTGGAGCCTGTGTCAGCCGGGGGATTTACCGTGCCGTATCTGACCGGTTATGTGCAGACGGGATATACCCCTGCAGCTGCGGGAGGAAGTACGACCGCCGGAGAAGTATCTTATTACGGTGCGGCAGATGCGATTGGTCAAAAATATGATGTTGAAGTAAAAGTCAGCACGGATGTGCCGGAAAATACAGCGCTGATGCCTCAAATGGATGGAATTGATGACACAAAAGATGTTGTGGCGGCAGAAGGTGGACAGTTACAGGAAGCACTTACTTATTTTTCCGCAGAAAATGCACAGTATGCAGGTGCAAACAATGTCCCGGCACAGAGTGAAAGTGAAATAGAAAAAAATTTAAAGCGGACGATTTCCATTACGGTGGAACCTACGCATGTGCTTGTCGCATGCAGTTACGCCTGTGAAAATATCGATGGAGTGGACCCGGCAGAAGTCTATACCTGTAATGATTTTGCAGAGGAGGACATGCAGAATATCGAACACATTTATCTGATGTACAATGTCAAGCAGGACAGGGATGCACTTGAAATCCGTTGTGCGGCTGGAGTGGCGGTTCCGAAACTGATCGTTGTCTGTCAGAATATCAGTGAGGTCAACGCAAAGCATCTCTCTTATCAGCTGGTGGTGTCACCGAAAGACGGCTGTAAGATGCCGGCGGTTGCGTCCAATCTTGGCAACAAATCGTACCCGGATGACCCGGCGGCAACAACCAATGCGGGAAACATCTATCAGGATAGCTATTTGCTTAGTGTCGCACCTTTGGTGGAGAGCAAAGAAGGTGTCCGGAAGGTGAATCTGCAGGTTAGTGTATACAAAAAGGGAAAAGGCAACAGCTCCGATAAGGAAACGTATCGGTATATTACGGTGAATTCGGCGAAAGGAGAGTAGCGATGAAAAAGATTTCTTTGAAACGGGATAATCGCGGAGCCTCTCTGCTTGCCGTTTTGATTCTGATGGTGGTTGTGAGTGCGATCGCGGTTGTGATTACAAAAATCACGATTGTCAATATCCAGATGAAAGAAGTGGAGCGCGGTACGAAGAAAAATTTCTACAGTGCAGATGCAGTTATGGATGATCTGCGTACCGGTGCAAGAGAACTTGCAGAAAAATCGCTCGAGAAAGCATATACGGATGTCCTTGAAAATTATCTGACGTATACCGCATCGGGAGCAAATGCACAGGATGTTTTTTCCCGAAAATATATGGAAGATCTGGAGGGACAGTTTGCAAAGGCATCTGTGGGAAAGACAAATACGACAGATGCATCCGGCAATGTCGTGTATACGGTTTCGGATTATAACACCGATACAGTCAAAGGATGTATCAAAGAAACTGCCGAACAGGGATGTTATGTTGTTGCAGCGGATCCGAAGTATGAACTGGATTACGGTGCGGGTACCTTTACATTAAAAGGGGTGCAGGTGAAATATAAGGATGCGCAGGATTATGAGACAAAGATCACAACGGATCTTATTTTTTCTACTCCGCAGATGAATTTTTCCGGGCAGGGACAGATCCAGGAGTTTATGAAATATGCTCTGATTGCGGACCGGCAGATTCATGTAAATGCATCGAATGTGCAGGTGGATGGAAGTGTGTACGCCGGAGCGGATGGTATTTTGGCCGACAGCAGCGGAAGCGGAACTTTAAAGGGAAAGTCGATTCTCACACGCGGCGATATCGTGACGGACAGTGGCTCTACGCTTACGGTCGGAAACGGAAATTCTTCGATCTGGGCGGAAAATATAAAGACCTCGGGAAGCGGATCTTCCACGATGGAGATCAACGGAAATACGTATGTGGCAGATGATCTTGAGTTACGTGGAGTTGGAAGTAAGGTGACTTTGAAAGGAAATTATTATGGTTATAATTTCCAGAAAAATTACGGAACTTCCGATACGGTATCTTCGGATGCGGATTTCAGCAGTGCTATGATGGTAAATGGCAGAACGTGTAATTTGAATCTCAAAGATTTAAATTATCTGATGCTGGCGGGACGTACATTTATTTCCCGCAAGACAGATGCAGCAAAAAATCAGGATGTTCTGATGGGAGAATCCATCTCTGCGAGAACCAATCAGCTGGCTTATTATGTGCCGGCAGAGTATGTCAAAAATGGAACGTTTGACAGAAGTGGGTATGCTGCGCATATTGGTATTTCTGACGATACGTTACAAGGGTATCTAAACAGCAGTCAGCCGCTTGTGGCATACTATTTCCCGGAGGGAATGTATTATTACCTGAATTTTAAGACGGAACAGGATGCAAATGATTTCTTTGCAAATTATTACAATAACAATCAGGGAAAGGTAGCACAGTATGCCAATCTCTATCTGGATGAAAATGCTTTGATTATTGACAAGAAAACCATTATGACGTTGAAGGGAGATATTCTTTCGCGTGCTTCTGCTTCGGATGCCCTGAATGTCAAGAAGGTGACGATTCAGCCGGATAACTGGAAAGACGTTAACGGTCTGTTTTGGGATTATTGTTCTAAGTTGGCGGTCCGCTATAAGTCTTTAGAACTGGGACTTACCGATTCCGGGCAGGGTGTGACGCCGGATCAGGTGCGTCTGACAAGTACAGATGCCAGTGGTCATGAAGTGATTGATAAAACGGTCAATCCGCTGTTTGACAAACTGATTGACCGGAAAGCATTCGAACAGGAACTGGAAAAACATAAAACATCGACTACCGAAAGTGTGACCGTTTATTCACCAACCACAGATGTGTATCTGGTGAAAAATACCGGGACCTATGCGCTTCCAAATACGGTTACGCGGGGACTTGTGGTTGCAACCGGGGATGTCAAAGTGTCCGGTGATTTTGAGGGACTGATTATTTCTGGCGGGGTGATTTCGTTTGATTCGAATGCAGGCGCTGCGGGAACCGGTCATATAAAGGGAAATAAACTTCTGGTATCGCAATTGTTCGCGGAAGACCAGAAACGGGATACGCCTTTGTTTTCGCAGTTTTTCCGTGACTGTTCTTCAACGGCGGTATCGAATATTTCCGGAAATCTGGATCTGGATTCGTATCTGAATTACGATAACTGGAAAAAGAATTAAGAGGTGTGCCAATGAAAAAACGAAAACATCTGGGACAAAACGGAATTACATTGGTAGAAATCATTATTGTCATTGCAATTATGGGAATTCTGGCGAGTACATCGGTGATGATGATCGGGCATCTGCATTATGCCAACACGCAGAAGGTGGTAAAGACCCTTGATTCTTCGCTCAGTGCGCTTCAGGTGAAAACGATGAGCAAAACCGGTGATTACTATATGTATGTTTATAAACTGGACAATGGCTATTATATGCGGATTCTTCCGGATAATTTAAGCAGTTTTGATGATACGAAGCTGACGGATGACGGTACGCGGTTGTGTAACAATACCATCAAAATCCGGATGGACAGCAGCACGGGCAATGAGGTGACGGAAAAAGGTGCCGGTGGAAATTATATCAAGATTGCCTACACGAAAACGGCGTGCTTTGATACGGCAAATACGAATGTAAGTGCCATCTATATTGATGGAGTACCGGCATATACGGTAAAGCTGGTAAGTGATACCGGAAAACATTTTATTGAGAAATAACTTTGGAAAGGAGTGGCAGTGTGCGAAAAGATCATAGTGGAATTACGTTTGTGGAGCTGATTATTGCGATTGCAATTTCAACGATTATTTTTGGCGCTGCAATTCTTTTTCTGGGGATGGCGCACAAAAATTATAACCATGCATCCGCACAGATTGATTTACAGTCGGAGTCACAGATTCTGATGGAACAGATTGGTATGTGGGTGATGGAGGGAAACCGGGTGGAAAAGCTTGATCCTTCGGTATCCGGTGTAGAAGGAATCGTCATATATAAGATTCCGGGGACACCTTCGATAACAAATCCGGCAGGTGCCGCAGCCCCGGAGGCTGCAAGCAAGCGGGTGATCTGGATCTCTGCAGGTGGAAAGAAATTATATACAAAGAAAATGGCTGTGGCAGATCCAAAAACCGATACAACGGTGATTTCTGCAGCTACGGATGAGGTGCAGGAAAATCTGATCGGCGAATATGTTACGGCATTTACCAGCACAGTAAATGCTTCCACGGAAAAGGCATCCGTTGCGGTTTCTTTTGATATGCAATATCTGGAACAGAAGTATACGATACAAAATGAATTCAAGCTGAGAAATGTACTCAGGTAAGGAAGGGGCGTTCGTATTGAAGATGGTAAGATGGCATCGGCAGAAAAAAAATAACGGAAACAGGAAAAAGAGAATTGCATCCGCAGTCTGTATGCTGGGGGTGCTTGTTGTCTGTCTTGGGGTTGTCGGGTACCGGAATAAATTAAAGGCGGATGAGAAACTTCCGGTGATGACAAGAGGAGTCGTTGACCAGATAGAGCAGATTCCGGAGTCGAAGCGCAACATTTACGATGCGAATGCCGCAGCGGCAAAGCTTGGAACAAAGGAAAACCCGTTTCTGATTCTTGAAATTGTGCCTTATGAGGAATACGCAGAGTTTGGATACCAGATCAGTGGATGTGAACCGGTAAATGTGGAAGAGATGCGTTATGGGGATGGGGATCTTACAACGGTTACATCCATAACCGGTGCAAAATACGAACAGAAAAAGGCTTATTTTTTCCCGGATGAGCCGGAAGGGGACATTTCAAAATATTCTGGAAATATGCGTGTCTGTGATGATGGCATGAAAGATGCAGAATATACCGGATACTATGAGCGCGTCAAAGATGGGGAAGGAACGTTTGTCCAAAAAATTGTAAAAGGGGAAGACGGAAATGAAAGCTTATCGTTTGTCAGACAGGATCATGGAAATATTATCTGGCATACAGTAAATGATTTCGAAAAATCGGATTATAAAGATCAGACATTTGATGAAAGGACGGATCGTGAACTTACCAATGAGGGCGACCGGATTTATACAAAAAGAAAAAGTACCGGTGATAAATCAAAGGATAATATCAATGTAACAGAGAATTACTATCTATATAAAAACAATGATTATTTTTTAAAGGACAGTATCGGCTGTAAAACACAGGAGGAAGCAGACAATTATTCGGTGATTATTAAAACGATTACACCGGAAGAGCTGAATGCACAGCCGAAATGGGCAGATTATGCGGATCTGTATGTGGTTTCCCCAAAGGTACATTCCGGGGGTGATAATATCAGAGAGATCTGGAGAAAACACAACAGGTACGGAAAGCATTCGTCTGTTTCTTCGTATACGGATGGATTTAATGGATCGAAAGATATCAGCTGGGATGTTGTCAAGAAAATGTATAAGAAGATCAATCAGGAGGAGAACTATGCCCCGATTTTTATGGATTCCGGGGTGTATATAGCTACACAGGGATCTTTAAGTGGGGGAAAATCGGTTACGTTTCATATTCTGGACTGGAATATGAATCCAACCATTTATACTTATACCGATACGGGCTATAACAATAATATGTATAAACTGGCAGTCATGCTGTTTTCCATGGATTCTGAACTGTTTCAGCGGTTGTATCTGGATGGAGAAGATGCCTTGATTCAAAAGAAAGAAATTAATGGAGTTGAGACTGGTGTGTTTACTGCACAGACGGGCGATGCGCAGACATACTGGTCTATGTTTACATTTCTTCCGTCCGATGTGGATGGACGTGTGATCGGCGAGAACTGGTACCATTACTGGACGAAGCAGGATAAATGGGAGAAGTATATGACTGCCGGAAATATTTCTACCGATGAAAATCAGGGATATTTAAATGGCAGACTGTTTGTGTTTAAAGGGGATACAACTTCCACACAGGCATTTGGCACGGGGACGGTTCCAGCATCGGATCCGAATTCTAAGTTTACGGATTTTAAGGAATTTACGGGAAATGATCCCAAAGCGCCACCGGCAGATGCAGTCCGTTATATTCTCGGATATAAAACATCAAAGGATCATGTGGATGGAGAACTGCGGATATTGGATATTGAGCCATGCTATGACCGAAAGAACGGATACTCTCTGAAAAAGAGTTATATCCAGCTTATGATTCCGAATTTTATCGGGGATATTAAGATTACCCATATGACTACGGCAGAGTTTATTGGTTCCACGGAGGATCTAAACAGCAAGTACAACATGATTTATCTTGGGCTGGATCAGGGCGCTTACAATCTGGTAGAAAAGGATGTAACCTATAAAGATGCAGATGGCAACGTGAAATGGATCAAAGAGAATCAGACGGTGTGGAATGATACTTCCATGAATGGAAAAATATATTTCCATACCGGAGATAAAATGACCAGTGCAGAGTATAGCAGGTCAGACGGCATAAGCCGTTCGGTCAAGTTTCTGTGGGCTGGAAGCGGAAATAATGTTATAGAGGATACGACACTCCGTTTCCCGGGAAATGACATTACAAAGATTAAGAAAGCGGAACTGGAGAACTTTTTACATGCCGGTTATCCGGTTGTTGCGGTTGATGATCTCTATTGCCTGTCCGATAAAATAGATGCCGGTTCAAACCTTGCAGATCTGGTAAGGGAGAGTAAGAGGGAAAAGAAAACCATTTACCAGACGTCAGATAGCAATGGGCTGATTGCAAAGGTAAAAGAGGTCTGTCCGAAAATTACGTTTACAAAACTGCCAAATGAATATCAGGGAACGACTTCGTCTGGGGGGAAAAATGATACGTCTGTTTCCGTAGATGACAGTCAGGCAAATTATCTGGATGTGGACGGTTTTGGCAGATCAAAACTTGATTTTGGTTTTCAGGTGACGGATGTGCCATCCGCACAGTATCAGTGTAAAGTTTATATTGACCAGAATCAGGATGGTAAATTTGAAGAGGGGCTGGCAGATGTGGATGGCTCCGGGGATGCGGATGATTCGGATGATACAGGGGAAGTTTATTATGAGGGAGATGTTTTTACGGCAGGAGACGGGGAACAGAACATTACACCGGTAAAACTTTCCAAACTGTACTTCGGGCTGATCCAGTGGAAGATTGTTGTATACCGCAAGGATAATCCGGACATTCATTTTACACGTACCGGCTGCTCGGTTGCAAAAAACCAGACCGGACAGAAACGGGAGATTAAGGTGCTTCAGATTATGCCGGATACGGATACTAATAATAAGGGGTATCTGAATTTGCACGAAAATACGCTGTTTACGAAATATTATAATGCATTGAATGATTATAATATTACCGTGGTAACGACTACGGTTTCTAAGTTTCAGGAGAATTATTTCGGGGAGAAATTTGTGTATGATTATTCCAGGGATATTTCAGCCCAAAAGGGAAACGAAAATCCAGCTAAAATGTCAAAAAAACAAAAGGAACTGTATAATACATACAATATGTTTATTCTGGGATTTGGTGATACGTTCCATAAGGTGAATATGTCGAATGAAAAAGGTGCGATTGATTTCCTGAAATATTTTATCGCCTCTGGAAAAAGTGTTTTGTTTACGCATGATTTTACTTCTATGCATAATGTGAACAGTGGGGATTTCGGATATTCTGCCAATACATATCTGCGTGATGTCATGGGAATGAACCGGTATAAAGCTGTGAGTGGGAAGCTGACCGAGAGCGAACGAAAGGAACTGCTGGCTTATCAGGCGAAACATAAGTATGATACAATGACCCAGACAACAGTTGGCAGCGACGGTACACTTTCTACAACGGCACTTGGTAATACCCAGGGATTTACTTACTATGCCATGAAACGTCTGGGATGGGAAAAGAAAAATACGGATCAAATAATTCCATACCGGTATATGATCAGAAGTTATAAAAATGATGAATATATCTGTGGCGTGAATAACAATAACGTGAAATTGACAGGATTTAACAATAATAATGACCTGACAACGCGTGCAACGAAGACAAATACGGGACAGATTACGGAATATCCGTTTAAAATTGACGAAACACTTAAAATTGCATCAACGCATGGGCAGTGGTATCAGCTGGACATGGAAGATCCGGAAGTTACGGTCTGGTACTGTCTTTCGGATAATGAGAACGGAGATCCATGTGCATGGGCGGGTACGGCTTCAAACGGAGATGGAACCGGTGCCACCTATGGGGCTTCCCCGAATGATGCCGCCAATAATTACTATATTTACAGTAAGGGAAATGTTTTTTATTCCGGAGTAGGTCATTCTACGGTAGATGGAGATATGGAGGCAAAACTTTTCATTAATACGATGATTGCCGCATACCGTACCACATATGAGCCACCAATGGTCGAGATCCTGAATGAAGAGGCGGAGCTTTTAAAAGAGGAGTCCGGAAATGGAAGTGATCCGAATCTGGTGTATAAGATGAACTGGATGAAAGAATATGGAAATAACCTTGACGGCACTAAGGAAAAAATTCGCTTCAGCCCGGTCGAACTGAATACCGTCAGAACGAAGCTGACCTGTTCGATCCAATACAAAGATGGAACTTACGTAGATAAAATTTACAAAAAAGACGGAACGGTGATTGAGGGAAAAGCAACGAAGGAGAATCCTAAAAAATATGTGTTTGAAAATCTGAAAAACATGGGTGAGTATTACTTTATTTATGATACGACAGGGGAAAACAAAAAGAAGGAAGGGGATATTGTTTTTGAAATTTATAACAATAAGTCCAAAAATCCGGATGGAACACCAAGAGTGGGAAAAACTACTGTGAAAATGGAATCCCAGAATTTGTTTTTGCTTGATTAGTATGGGGATTTAAGAAAAGACACACAATGTGAGAGAGTATCGCATTGTGTGTCTTTTTTATGATGGTCACAGGTAGAATACGTTTTGCAATTACATATATGCAGTATACGTAAAGTTTTCCTTGCCAGGAAGGTGGGGATATGCTATGGTAAACATATCTTTTTTCAGTGGCAGTTTCTGCCAGAAATCCCATTTGTTTTGTTGTATAAGTGAAAGATGTGAACTTTAATGTGCCTTTGACGGTCAGGTTTTAACAGTCAGGTTTTGACGGTCGGAGATTGACGGTCAGGGTTTAACAGTCTGCAATTTTTGTGCGTTGAAATAAAAGCAAAAACCACATATAATATAAGGAGAACATTTGGAAAAAGAACAAACGAAAAATCAACAGAAGAATCAGAAAAAGTCCCAAAAGCTGCAGTGGCATCCGGCATTCTGTTCGGCCTTGCGCCTGGAACTGCTGGAGGATGCAGAAAATCTGGAATTTACCGATGAGTTTCAGCTGACGGAGAAACCCTTGCAGATTGACTGTACGGTTGTAAAAGTAAAGAGGGACTGCAAAATAAAAAATGAAATCGGGAAGATTTTCCGGAAACACAATATTTTTGAATATAAATCCCCGATGGATGAGTTGAACATTGATACTTTTTACAAGGCGGTTGCGTATGCGTGCCTGTATAAAGTATTGCCAAATCATGTAAATGAGATTCCGGCAGAGGAGATTACTATTACACTGATTCGAGACCGCAAGCCGGTGAAGCTGCTGGGGGAACTGGAAAAATCCGGGTATGGATATAAAAAAGAAGCAGCAGGAATCTACTATGTCAGTGGCGTGATGTTTCCGGTGCAGATCATTGTGTCATCGGAACTGGATGTGGATATGCATGTACAGCTCAAGGCACTGACTGACAATTTGGATGAACCGCTGATGTGGAAGTATCTGCAGGAAGTTAGCGTTTTTACAGAGAGGGAAAAGAATCTTGCGGATGTTGTGCTTCAGGTTATTGTAAACAGTAACATGGAGAAAGTGCAAAAATGGAAAGGAAGTGAACAGACAATGTGTGAGGCATTACGTGTTTTAATGGCAGATGAATTGAATGAAGAACGCGTGGAAGGTCAGCGTGAAGGCCAGATTCGTGCATATGCAACTTTGGTAAAGGATGGAATCATTACAGTGGAAGTTGGTGCAGAAAAAGCAGGAATGTCTGTCGATGATTTTACAAAAGAAATGAAACAGGCTGGTTATGTAATCTCTGCGGTATAAAATCATTTTGTAAAGCCATGTAGTATGTATGGGTAAAAACATCTATAATTTCAATTATTCTGCGGATTCTTGAGAAACAGAGTCTTTCTTTTTCCTGGATTTTGCAGAAAGCATTTTATGACCAGAGTAGATAGCCATAATCATGCAGAGAAGAGAACTGCAGGCAAAATATTTGTGAGCTGATTTCATATTTTTATAGCCGGTATAGATAGTTCCGATCATGGTTGCCAATGCACCAAGGGACCAATATTTATGTGCTTTCATTTGAATACCTCCTGTGTTTTTCTATATAATACCTCTTTTTGGAGAGTATGCAAACAGGAAATTTTATTTTATTTGCTCTGAACTGTTTTTCTGATGAGGCAATATTTGTTAGAGGTCGGTGCATTTGCAGAGAGGGAAAAGGATCTTGCGGATGTTGTGTTGCAGGTTATTGTAAACAGTAACATGGAGAAAGTACGGGAATGGAAAGGAAGTGAAAGGATTATGTGTGAGGCATTACGTGTTTTGATGGCAGATGAATTGAATGAGGAACGTATGGAAGGGCAGCGAGAGGGCAGAATTGAAGGCCAGCGCGAAGGACAGATTCGTGCATATGCATCCCTGGTGCAGGATGGGATCATCCCCGTGGAAACAGGTGCAGAGAAAGCAGGAATGTCTGTCGATGATTTTACAAAAGAAATGAAGCAGGCAGGTTATGTAATCCCTGTGGTGTAAAATCAAATTTGTAAAGCCATGCAGTATTGGATTTTTCCATTGCATGGCTTTTGGTTTTTCCAGCCCGGGATGTTTTTTCTTGCAGCGGTCATAAACATATGGTATAGTAAACATATCTTTTTTCAGTGGCAGTTCCTGCCAGAAATTCCATTTGTTTTGTTGTATAAGTGAAAGATGTGAACTTTGATGTGCCTTTGACGGTCAGGTTTTGACGGTCTGAGTTTGACGGTCGGGGTTTAACAGTCTGCAATTTTTATGCGTTGAAATAAAAGCAAAAACCACATATAATATAAGGAGAACATTTGGAAAAAGAACAAACGAAGAATCAACAGGAGAATCAGAAAAAGTCCCAAAAGCTGCAGTGGCATCCGGCATTCTGTTCGGCCTTGCGCCTGGAACTGCTGGAGGATGCAGAAAATCTGGAATTTACCGATGAGTTCCAGCTTACGGAAAAACCTTTGCAGATTGACTGTACGGTTGTCAAAGTAAAGAAAAACTGCAGGATAAAAAATGAAATCGGGAAGATCTTTCGAAAGTATAATATTTTTGAATATAAATCCCCAAAGGATGAGCTGAACATTGATACTTTTTACAAGGCGGTTGCGTATGCGTGCCTGTATAAAGTATTGCCCAATCATGTAAATGAGATTCCGGCAGAGGAGATTACCATTACACTGATTCGAGACCGCAAGCCGGTGAAGCTGATGCAGGAACTGGAAAAATCCGGGTATGAATGTAAAAAAGAAACAGTAGGGATTTACTATGTCAGTGGAGTGATGTTTCCGGTGCAGATCATAGCGTCATCGGAACTGGATGTGGATATGCATGTACAGCTAAAAGCATTGACGAATCATCTGGAAGAATCGTTGATGCGTCAGTATTTATTGAGGGTGAGTGCATTTTCGGAAAGAGAGAAGAATCTTGCAGATGTTGTGCTCCAGGTTATTGTAAACAGTAACATGGAGAAAGTGCAAAAATGGAAAGGAAGTGAAAGGATTATGTGTGAGGCATTACGTGTTTTGATGGCAGATGAATTGAATGAGGAACGCGTGGAAGGTCGAATTGAAGGCCAACGCGAAGGTCGTCTTGAAGGCCAGCGTGAAGGGCGAATTGAAGGCAAACGTGAAGGTCAGATTCAGGCATATGCATCCCTGATAAAGGATGGAATCATTACAGTGGAAATTGGTGCAGAAAAAGCAGGAATGTCTGTCGATGATTTTACAAAAGAAATGAAGAAGGCCGGTTATATAATTCCAGCAGTATAAAATCAGAAAATGAAATGTGTGGTGCCCGTGGTTGCACCACACATTTCATTTTAATTTAAGAAAAGTTTTATATAATAGGAATTGTTCTGGAAATCAGTTCGTGATAGTATAAAAGCTATGCATATGAAAAGGAGTTAAATCATGGGAAAAATATTTAAAAACATGCTCCCATACTGGAAATGGATTCTGGTTATTGTGGCTTTTCTTGTGATGCAGGCATTTTGTGATCTGTCCCTGCCACAGTATACATCGGATATTATCGATGTCGGAATCATGAGCAGCGGAGTGGAGCATATTCTTCCAGAAGAAATGACACAGGAAGATTTTGTGTCAGCACAGCTTTTTATGACCAGCAGGGAAAAGAAAACATTTGCCGCCTGTTATAAGGAGCCGAAAAAAGATGGAAACTATGTGAGAAATTGTGAAGAGGATACGCTTGACGATATGGATGAGTCTCTGTTGGAGCCGATCGTCATGGTATATCAGATGTCCCAGATGAAGGAGTCCGATATTGACGAGAAGGCTTTCACGGGGAAAATGGGAACGGATGGGACGCAGGTAGATATGAAGCAGCTGATGCAGGCACTGGCAGCCGGCCAGGTACCGGATCAGCAGATTCTTGAGATGCGAAAGCAGGTGTCCGGACAGATTGATGCGATCGGATCTTCTACATTGAAATCCATGGGTGTGACCTATGCGATCTCCTGTGATAAAAATGCAGGTGTGGATGTAGATGCCATTCAGAAACATTACTTATGGACCACCGGAGCCAAGATGCTTGGTTTTGCGCTGCTGATGGTTATGGCGGCAGTGGTTGTCGGATATTGTGCTTCCCGTGTGGGAGCATCCATCGGACGGGATCTGCGTGATAAGACATTCCGCAATGTCGTACAGTACTCCAATGCAGAGATGGATCATTTTTCAACGGCATCCCTGATTACGAGAAGTACCAATGATGTACAGCAGATTCAGATGGTGACTGCAGTATTTCTGCGAATGATTCTTTATGCTCCGATCATTGGAATCGGTGGTGTGATTAAGGTTGCACAAACCCATGCAGGAATGGAATGGGTGATCGCGCTTGCGGTGCTTGTTATTCTTGGATTTGTAATGCTTCTTACCTCCCTTGCCATGCCGAAGTTTAAGATTATGCAGAATCTCGTGGACCGGCTGAATCTGGTTTCGAGAGAGATTCTGACAGGATTAAATGTCATTCGTGCATTTGGACGGGAAAAACGGGAAGAAGAGCGGTTTGATGAGGCCAACCGCAATCTGACAAAGACGCAGTTGTTTACCAACCGTGTTATGACATTTATGATGCCGGGAATGATGATGATCATGTACTGCATTACGCTTCTGATTGTGTGGGTTGCCGCAAAGAGGATCGATGGCGGATATATGCAGGTTGGTTCCATGACGGCATTTATTACTTACACAATGATGATCGTTATGGCATTTCTGATGCTGACTATGATGTCTATCATGATGCCGAGAGCCGGTGTAGCTGCAGAGCGTATAGATGAGGTTGTACGCACAAAAAGTACGATTACAGATCCGAAAGAGCCGGCTGCCATGGAACAGTGTGAGGGTGTGATTGCCTTTCATCATGTAAATTTCCGGTATCCGGGAGCCACGGAAGATGTGCTTTCGGATATTGATTTTGTTGCAGAGCCGGGAAAGACCACTGCAATTATCGGAAGTACCGGATGTGGTAAATCTACGCTGGTCAACCTGCTTCCGCGTTTTTATGATGTGACAGGCGGAGAGATCACGCTTGACGGAACGGATATCCGCAAGTATACATTGCAGGATCTGCGGGAACATATCGGATTTGTACCACAGAAGGGAATTCTTTTCTCCGGTACAATTGCAAGCAATCTGCGCTTCGGGGCAGAGGATGCGTCAGATGAGCAGATCCGGGAAGCAGCGGAGATTGCGCAGGCAATAGAGTTTATTGACAGCAAACAGGATGGGTATGAGAGTGCGATTGCACAGGGCGGAAGCAATGTTTCCGGCGGACAGAAGCAGCGGCTTGCCATTGCCAGAGCGATCGCAAAGAATCCAAAGATTTATGTGTTTGATGACAGTTTTTCCGCTCTGGATATGAAGACCGATGCGGCACTCCGCAGAGCGCTTGAGACAAAGACGGAACATACGACCGTGATCATTGTCGCACAGCGAATCAGTACGATTCTGCATGCGGACCAGATACTGGTACTCGACGATGGAAAGATTGTCGGAAAAGGCACGCATGAGGAATTACTGCACAATTGCGAAGTTTACGAGCAGATTGCCAGGAGCCAGCTGTCTGCCAAAGAACTGGGACTTTCTGAGGAGGTGAAATAAGATGGCAGAACAACGTACAAGAAGACCTCACGGTCCGATGGGCGGCCCGGGCAGAGGAATGATACCGGGAGAAAAGTCAAAAGATTTCAAAAACTCTATCGGAAAACTGGTTCGTTATCTCGGAAGATACTGGTATGCAATCGTTGCCGTTATGATTTTTGCGGCGGTGTCTACCGTCTTTTCCGTTGCCGGACCAAAGGTTATGGCACGTGCAACGAATGCATTGGTGGAAGGTCTCGGAAAAAAGATCGCGGGAACCGGATCTATTGATTTTACCTATATTGCCAAAGTGTTATTGTTTACACTTGGCCTGTATATCTGTTCTGCAGTATTCAGTTTTATACAGGGAATGATCATGACAGGAATCACGCAGAAAACCTGTTACCGCATGCGTAAGGAAATTTCAGAGAAAATCAACCGCATGCCAATGAAATATTTCGAGAGCCGCACGTACGGAGAGGTGCTATCCCGCATCACAAATGATGTGGATACACTTGGACAGAGTTTAAATCAGAGTGTGACGCAGATCATTACGAGTGTGGCAACACTGGTCGGAACACTTGTGATGATGATTTCAATTTCCGGAATTATGACATTGATTTCACTTGTGATTCTTCCGGTATCTGCCATCTTGATTTCGTTTATTATCAAACATTCGCAGAAATATTTCCGCCAACAGCAGGAATATCTGGGACATATCAACGGACAGGTGGAAGAGGTCTATGGCGGACATCTGGTGGTGCAGGCATATAATAAGCAGGAGAGCACCATCAAAAAATTTGAAGATACCAATCAGATTCTGTTTCAATCGGCATGGAAGTCCCAGTTTTTATCCGGACTGATGCAGCCGATCATGCAGTTTGTCGGAAACCTCGGTTATGTCGGAGTGGCAATTTCCGGAGGACTTCTGGCAATCCGCGGAACCATCGGGGTTGGTGAAATTCAGGCATTTATTCAGTATGTCCGGAATTTTACTCAGCCGATCCAGCAGATTGCGCAGGTGGCAAATATGCTGCAGTCGATGGCTGCAGCCTCCGAGCGCGTATTTGAATTTCTGGACGAAGAGGAAGAAGAACTGACGGTTGAACATGCTGTGCATCTCGACCATGTGGATGGTTACGTGGATTTTTCCCATGTAAGTTTCGGATACAATCCGGATCAGATCATTATCAGGGATTTTTCCGCTCATGTAACACCTGGACAGAAAATTGCAATTGTCGGACCAACGGGAGCAGGAAAAACCACAATGGTCAAACTGCTTATGCGTTTCTATGATGTGACAGGCGGAGCCATTCAGGTGGATGGGCATGATATCCGCGACTTTAACCGTCAGGAGCTTCGGGATGCATTTGGTATGGTATTGCAGGATACCTGGCTGTTTAAGGGATCTATCATGGAAAACATCCGGTATGGCCGTTTAGATGCCACGGATGAGGAAGTGATTGAGGCGGCAAAAGCCGCACATGCCCACCATTTTATCCAGACACTTCCGGGTGGCTACCAGATGGAGTTAAACGAGGATGCAAGTAATGTTTCCCAGGGACAGAAACAGCTTCTTACAATTGCACGTGCTATCCTTGCGGATAACCCGATTCTGATTCTGGATGAGGCAACCTCTTCGGTAGATACCCGTACCGAAGTGCGGATTCAGAAGGCATTGGATAATCTGATGCGTGGACGGACCAGCTTTATCATTGCGCATCGACTCTCTACGATAAGAAATGCGGATCTGATTCTGGTGATGAAAGATGGCGATATCATAGAGCAGGGGACACACGAACAGCTTCTGGCACAAAAGGGATTTTATGCAGATCTGTATAATTCCCAGTTCGAAGAGAATGCATAAGACATTGAAATAAATTGGCAGTTGTGATATAGTTTAACTGTATTTATCGACAAATTTTGACAAAATCGGACAGTGCTTTCTGGTATGCTTATTTTTGACTGAATTTGACATTCTAGGAGGCCTACATGGGAAAACTAAATGTCGCAATTGCAGATGATAACGAGGTTATGCGTGACTTATTGGAAGAAATGGTAACCAGTGATGATGAACTGCACCTGATCGGGATGGCAAAGGATGGAGAAGAAGCCTGTCATCTGATCAGGGAAAAAGAACCGGATGTTGTATTATTGGATATTATTATGCCGAAACTGGACGGTCTGGCAGTCCTTGACAGGATCAGGGCAGATCATACACTAAAGAATCGGCCAACATTTCTGATGATCAGTGGGATCAGCAATGAAAAGATTACCGAAGACGCGTTTGAGCGGGGAGCGGATTATTACATTATGAAGCCGTTTGACCGGAATATTGTTTTGGACCGGATCAAGACACTCAACCGTCGAAAAAACAAAGTACGAAAAGAAATTGGCAGACCGGTTGAGATGGAAAAGAAACCGGAAAAGTACTCGTTACAGACACTGGAAGAGGATGTCACAGAGATAATTCATGAGGTTGGTGTTCCGGCACATATCAAGGGATACCAGTATTTGCGGGAGGCAATCATCATGTCTGTGACGAATATGGACATGTTAAATTCTATTACGAAAATTTTATATCCGGGGATTGCAAAGAAATTTGATACGACACCAAGCCGTGTCGAGCGTGCCATCCGTCATGCAATTGAAGTAGCATGGAGCCGTGGCAAGATGGATACGCTGGATGATCTGTTCGGATATACGATCAGCAATGGAAAAGGAAAACCGACCAACTCGGAATTTATCGCTCTTATTACGGACAAAATACGATTACAGATGAAGAGTAAGTAAAGGAGTGTTATGTATGAAGAAGATTCTGTTTGTTTCATCAGAGGCAGTGCCATATGTGAAAACCGGAGGTCTTGCCGATGTTGTCGGATCACTTCCGAAATATTTTGACAAAAAAGAGTATGATGTGCGGGTAGTTATTCCGAAATACGCCTGCATGGATCGCTCATTTCTTCCAAATTTAAAATTTTTGTGCCATTTTTATGTAAATCTGAACTGGCGCAGGCAGTATGTTGGAATTTTCGAGTCGGAATATCATGGTGTTCACTTTTATTTTGTGGACAATGAATTTTATTTTGCAGGAGAATCTCCATACAACAATATCTATGAAGATGTGGAAAAGTTTGCATATTTTTCCAAGGCAGTACTTGCTAGTCTGCCATATATTGATTTTGCCCCGGATATTATCCATTGCAATGACTGGCAGACAGGACTTATTCCGGTGTTTCTGCATACGGTATTTGGAGATGATAATTTTTATGCGGGAATCAAAACCGTGTTTACGATTCATAACCTGCAGTTTCAGGGACGCTGGCGAATTCAGGAGATTATGGATATTACAGGACTCCCGGCACACATTTTCAATGCATATGAACTGGAATCTTATGGCGAAGCAAACTACTTAAAGGGTGGCGTGGTATATGCGGATTATATTACTACTGTCAGCCCGACGTATGCAAATGAGATTACGACCGTAGAAGGGGGAGAGGGCTTAAGTGGCCTGATGACTGCCCGAAAGGATCGCCTTTATGGTATTTTAAACGGAATTGATTATGAAGAATATAATCCACAGACAGATCCTTATATTTCGGTAAATTATTCGAAAAAAGATGCAGTGAGTGGGAAAAAAGAAAACAAAGTTGCATTACAGAAAGAACTTGGGCTTCCAGTCAGGGAGGATGCTTTCCTGATCGGAATCGTATCGCGTATGACCAGCCAGAAAGGATTTGACCTGATTGGCTGCGTATTGGATGAACTTTTAACCGAAATGGATATACAGCTGGTGGTTCTTGGTTCCGGAGAGAGCCAGTATGAAAATATGTTCCACCATTATCAGAGTAAGTATCCGGACAAGGTAAGCGTACATATCGGATTTACCGAGGAGCGTTCGCACCATATATATGCGGCAAGTGATGTGCTGCTGATGCCTTCCATGTTTGAACCATGCGGGCTGGCACAGATGATTGCCATGCGTTACGGAACACTTCCGATCGTACGTGAAACCGGAGGACTCCGGGATACGGTAGAACCATACAATGAATATGAAAATACAGGATGTGGTTTTTCATTTGCGAATTTTAATGCACAGGAAATGGCAGATATTGTCCGGTATGCGTATCGTGTGGAGCATGAACAAAAGGCCGCATGGAAAGAACTGATCTATCGTGCGATGGATCGCAATTTTTCCTGGAATGTTTCGGCACATGCATATGAGAAGCTATATGATAAACTGGTAGAAATGTAATAGATGTTCCCCGCAGAATTTTTTCTGCGGGGATTTTGTGTCTGGAAATATAATCTATGAAGTGCAGACCGGCTGCGGCATGGTCAGCAGATGGCTGTGCCGGCAGTAATAGTAGGCATGGTCGGACAGAATTTCTTCATCCTGAAGCTGTGAGGCATTCACTTCTTTTACCATTGCGGTGTAATGGTCGAGATTCTGCCTGTCGTTTTCATCGGTGGCAAGAATCAGTACTTCGTGAATACTGCTTGGCAGAATGATCAGATCCTTTTCAAACAAATCGGACAGTTCTTTTAAGATGTCATCGTAGAGGAGAACGGTTGCACCGTTGGTCCGGTACGTATTGGTCAGAACATACAGTGGCGGGGCTGCTTCCGGGAGTGGAGTTTCCGCGACGAGCTGCATTTCTTTGAGAAGACTGCTCATCGGGGTAAGCTGTGGGGGAAGAAGCTGTGGCGTGTTTTTCTTCG
>ULMD01024902.1_pt1 | contig 19840 bp, 20 predicted proteins | sample 1951561 | NCBI WGS metagenome assembly ULMD01 (sample SAMEA4835541, study PRJEB28245) | human gut metagenome | biome: gut microbiome; material: fecal sample | place: Denmark | collected 2008
TCTTGCGGGGTCGAGCACGCGCTCGGCGAGACGGCGCAGGTTTTCCCGCTCCACGGCGCCGGGATTGTTGGCTATGCCGTGGCCGATGGCGGTGTCTGAATGTGTAAGTTCTTCAATGGTAAAATGTTTCATTTCTTCAAGTTTTTAAGGTTGTTGATAATTTTGGTTAATTTCTCATTGTCGGCGGCGGATTCGAGCAGGTCGAGCAACGCGCCCACATCGGTGCGCTCCTTGTCGCTGCCTTTCTCAAAGATGCTTTTCACCTCTATCCCTGCCATGCCGAGCGACCCGAGAAGCGTGAACAGCGGCACGGTGGGCACGGCATAGCCTTCAACTGCGCGCATAAACCACGCACCGGCTATCTGCATGGCGTCGACAACAGTAAGCACCACAAGCACGTTGTAGTAGCGCGCCAGCTTGTCGACGGTGCGGCGGAGCGAGCGGCTGCGTGTTGCCTCGCCGCGCTTACGGGATTTGCTGATGCCGCTTGCCATGTCGGCGCCCACCGCGGCGAGAACGAGCACATACTCCGTAACCACCACACTGAGAAGCCACCACAGCCGGCTCCATTCCATTTCAATAAAATTGTTTTCCATAGCATTTCGTTTTTACTTTTTATGCAAAATTAAACTCCTTTCCGCAGCCGTGACCGCGAAAAGGAGCAACCTTCTTTAATTTATTTTGTTTTTTATGTCTTATCCACGTTTTGTGGTGTCGGGCTTGGCGCCGTATGTCGCCTTGTCGAGAGCCACCTGTTCGGGACTGCGGAGCACGGGCAACTTCATCACCGTGGCACTGTCGACATACACGTCGGTGTTGCCGCGCCACGGCATTTTCATTGAATAGCGCACGTAGTCTACAAGCAGCACGCTGTCACCGCGCATGGCTTTGTAGATTTTCTCGCCAAGTTTTTGGTCGCGCACGGAAAAATGAAAAATCAAGTCATTTGCGTCGGTCACTCGGTCGGGATAGTCGGTGACCATAGTGCATTCGTAGGAGTCGAACAGCAGTCCGCTGCTGAGTTCCACCTTCACGAGATAGCCGCGCACACAGCCTTTGTCCACTTTCTTCGACACGAAGAGCATGTTGACAACTATCGCCGCAACTACAAGAAGCGTGCCGGCAATGATTATCCGGCGCCACCGCCTACGGCGGCGCTGACCGTTGGTCACGATAAAGTCTTCGCGGTATTGCTCTTCCTCCGGCACTGCCGGCGCGGCTTGCGCCTCGGACTGTGCGGGTTGCGCCTCGTCGTCGCGTTCTTCTGCCGGACGCTCGTCCTCATCGAAATAATCGTCTATTCTAAGTGCCATCTCTTAGTTTCCTTCTTTTGTTTTATTCATCAATATGTAGACGTAGGAATAGATTCCCAACGCTATCAGCAACAATGTCTGTGTGCCCCAAACGAGCATGGCAAACGCGGTGGCGTTGGCGTCGGGACGATTGATCGAGAACGTGCCTACTCCGTAGAGCGACAGTCCGAAGATTATCGCAATGTGCCATGCGCCGAGGCCTCCGTTGGTGGGTATGCCCATCGAGATGCTGCTCAGCACGAAGCACACCAGTGCGCAAACAATGCCGAGGTCTTTCGTAAACGGAAAGGCAAAGAAGCAAACGTAGAGCTGCGTGAAGTAGCAGCCCCAGATGAGAAGCGTGTAAAACAGAAACCAGCGCTTGCCTTTCATCTTTGTTATGCTGTAGAAGCCTTGCCACAGTCCGGCGATGGCATTGTCGATTTTCTGGATAAACGCGAAGTGCTTGCCCAATTTGAACAACGCTACAACGAGTCCGGCGACGACTGCCACTCCTATCCATGTGACGGGCGATGTCACGGTATTGAATATGCCGTCCTTGACTTGAGGGAAGGCATCAAAAAACTTGTCGAACGCAGACCACGCAAGACACATCGTCACAAGAGTCAACGTCAGAACGGTGACGGTGTCCGACAGGCGGTCGGCGACCATCGAGCCTACCACTTTGGTAAACGGGGCTTTCTGGCGACGCGAGATGTAGCCGCAGCGCCACACCTCTCCGAGGCGTGGAAAAACAAGATTGACAGCATACGTGCCGAAAATCGAAACTACAAGCACTCCGAGCGGCGCGTCGATGCCGAGCGCACGCAGTTGCAAACGCCATCGCATGGCGCGGAACACGTGGCTGAACGTTGATATTACGAGCATTACGCCTATCCAAGTGTAGTCCACGTCGTAGCGGAGGATGTTTTTCATCTGCTCCACATCGACATTGTTATAGAGCCAATAAAACAATCCTACTCCGACAACCAATGGTATGACCACCTTGCACACCGTGCCCAACGATTTCTTTATCTTTTCTTTTTCCAATTTCTGACCAAATTTTAAAATTCGCACAAAGTTAGTGCAAGTCGAGTGAAAAAGCAAAATCAAGTTTACTTGAATTTTGATTTTTCCGAGACGCAGCCTAACTTATCAAAAGTTAGTGCAAGTCGAGTGAAAAGAATAGTGCTTGCACAATTTTCTTTTCCGAGACGCAGCCTTACTTATCAAAAGTTAGTGCAAGTCGAGTGAAAAACCGCGCAAGCCGAGTGAAAAATGAAGTTCGCTTCAATTTTTCCGAGGCGCAGCCGGTTTTATCAAAAAAGCAAAATCAAGCTTGCTTGAAATTTTGATTTTTCCGAGACGCAGCCTAACTTATCCAAAGTCAGTGCAAATTATTTCAAACCCATTTTTTGGAAATAATAGTCAAGCACGTCTTTTGCTGCTACAAACGAGCTCTGGCGGGCGGCAAGCACATTGTCCTGCTTCACCTTCAGCAACGCCTCCACCTCAGGGTCACGGTAGAAGTGCGCCTTCAGCTGCTCGTCGATTGTCTCATACATCCAATATTTCTCCTGCTCCATGCGACGGTGCTCGAAATAGCCGTTGCCTTTGACAAACTCGAAATAGCGGTCAATCATCTCCCACACTTCTTTGATGCCGATGCCGTAGTAGCCCGAATAGGTCAGCACTTCGGGTATCCAGCCCGACAATGTGGGCGGAAACAGATGCAACGCGCTCTGAAACTGTGCTTTGGCAAGGTTGGCGCGCTCAATGTTGTCGCCGTCGGCTTTGTTGATGACTATGCCGTCGGCCATCTCCATGATGCCTCGTTTGATGCCCTGCAGCTCGTCGCCGGTGCCTGCCAGCTGTATCAGCAGGAAGAAGTCGACCATCGAATGCACTGCCGTCTCGCTTTGTCCCACTCCGACGGTCTCCACAAAGATGTTGTTGAAGCCGGCGGCCTCACAAAGCACGATGGATTCGCGAGTCTTGCGTGCCACGCCGCCGAGAGAGCCTGCCGACGGGCTGGGGCGGATGAAGGCTTTGGGATGAATCGACAGTTTCTCCATGCGGGTCTTGTCGCCGAGGATACTGCCTTTGGTGCGCTCGCTGCTCGGGTCGATGGCGAGAACGGCGAGTTTGCCGCCGTCTTTAAGCACATGCAGTCCGAACTCGTCGATCGACGTACTCTTGCCGGCGCCCGGCACTCCGGTGATGCCGATGCGGCGTGAGTTGCCTGCCGACGGAAGGCACTTTTCTATCACTTCCTGAGCCAATGCCTGATGCTCGGGCACCAGACTCTCCACAAGCGTCACCGCTCGGCTCAGCACAGTCACGTCGCCCTTGAGGATGCCTTCCACATATTCGCCGGCTGTCATCGTGCGGCGGCGCTTGCGCGGATGGAAGTAAGGGTTGACTTTCGGTGGCTCTGCCACTCCACTGTTGACAGCAAGTCCGGCAAACTCTTTGCTGTTCTCCGGATGGCTCACCATATTGTGATGCTCGTCATGATCAAGAAATTCCATATCGTTGTGTCTTTTGTTATTTTTGTTTTTTATCTGTTTCTGTTGTGCCTACAGTGCGTATCTGCACTGTGCCTTGCAGCGGGTCGTTGGTGAATATCACCACACTGCTGTTGAGCAGTCGGCCGTCGGCCATCTTGCTCGGGTCGAGCGTTATGCAGATCTTGCCTTTCCGGCCGGGCTTCAGGCGTCGCGCCGTCTTTTTCACTGCCACCGCATCGTCCATCGTGCCGGTGCCGGTGATGTGAAGGTCGGCTTTGCCGATATTCTCTATCTCCACGCTGCGCATAATCTTCTTCGTGCCTATCGGGGTGAAGTCCACCCTGTCGGCGCGAAGCCTCAACTGCGGTGCGGAGGCATAGTCCACTTTCTCTGGATGCGCTGCCACCACTTGCGCCGTGGCGGTTATCACGCCCATACTCCTGCCGTTGGCTTTGACGGCTATCTGCGTGTCGGCACGCCCTGTCTCGTCGGCACTGTCTGTCTGAAAGACGATGCTGAACGAAGTCAGGTCGCCGGGAGCCACCTCTGCGGAATCGGCAACCACGACAAAACGCTTGTCGGCGCTCTCAAACGAAAGGCTGAGGGTGTCGCGGCCGGCATTGTAGGCTATCACGCTTGTCTGGCGGCGGTGTCCCTGCCGCACGTCGCCAACCACTGCCGTGCGCGACGTAAGCCGCAAATCACCGGCTTTCTCCGGAAAAATCCGCCCTACGGTCTCTCCCTCGGGGCGCACCTTGCCTGCTATCTGCAGCTGTGTGGTTCCCTTGTCGGTATGCACAGCCACATGCTTCTTGAACGGACCCGGGCGATACGACGGATTGAACTCCACAAGAAGGCTGCCGCTGTCGCCGGGCAATATCACCGTGTCGGCAAGCCTTGCCGTCGTACAGCCGCACGATGACGATGTGCGCTTCACCACCACCGTGTCGGCCCCGCCGTTGCGATAGGCAAACCGGTGAGCCACCTTGCCATCGGCTTCATTGATGATGCCGAAGTCCCACGCCGTCTCCTTCCATTGCAACTGCGCGGAGACAGCCGCGGCGACAAGCGCCGCCGTCAATATCACCGTCAGTCTGCGCATTACGGTATCACGTTGCCTTTAATCCTCAAATACGCCGTCCCGCCGTTGGTCACCACCGTGACGGTCTTGTCAAACGCTCCGCGGCGGCCGTCGGGCTTATACGTCACTCCGATTTTGGCTGTCTCGCCGGGGGCAATGGGCTTCTTTGGATAAGCGGGCTTTGTGCAGCCGCACGAAGAGCGCGCCGTGCGGATTATCAACGGCTCGTCGCCAGTGTTGCGAAACTCGAACCAGCATGTCACGTCGCCGCCTTTCTCCTTGACATATCCAAAGTCATGTACTTTTGTCACGAGCGTCATCTTCGCCTTTTCGCCGGCGAATGCCGGAAGCAGCGACATCATTGCGATTATCACAAGCAAAAGTCTCTTCATTTTTCACATCTCCTTTAATTATGCAAAATTAGCAAATAGCGTCATCCCTGTGCAATTTCTTCGCCTAAAAATGTTTAAATCGCCCTGCCTCCACCTTTCCTGCCCCGTTTTTTATAGCCTCCGCCCTTGCTTTTTCAAAAACCACACTCTATCTTTGTGAAAATTACGAACTTGGCGTCTATATGAAACCTGTCTTTGCCATACCACTGTTTCTGCTTGCCCTGCCTATGGTTGCGGCGGAAACACCGATGAGCTATGTGCGCGTGATCGAATCTTACTCGCCGTCGCGCAGCGAGCCGGCGGCATTCTTCGATATGGCGCGTGTCACGACAACTTATTTTGACGGACTTGGACGCCCGGTGGAGACTGTACGCGTGGGTGCGGGTGGCGATTTCGAGGACGTGGCGGAGCTGACGGTCTACGGCCACGGCGACAAGGTGGCGGAGCGGTGGCTGCCGGTGGGCACGCACAGCGGAGGGGCGTTTGTGGCGCCGGCATCGCTGATCGGAGAGGCCAAGGCGTTCTACGGATGCGACAGCCCGCTGACGGCTTTTAAATACGAGTTGTCGGAGGAAGGCAGACCGGTGTCGATGATGCGCCCGGGGGCATCGAAGCCTCGCATCATGGAGCATGGATTCTGCTTCGACGAGACGGTTCCGATTTTTGATGTTGACGGTGAAGGGCGGCTGGTGCGCCAGGGATACTACAAGGAGGGGACGCTGAGGTTCACGATTGAGACCGACGAGACGAGTGCTTATTCGCGCTCGGTTTTCACTGATTTTGACGGACGCAAGGTTGCGGAGCTTGAAGACGACGCTTGGACGTTCTGGGTCTACGACGAGTGCGGACGGCTGAGGTTCACGGTGTCGCCCGAGGGGGCACGGAGGCTGACGGCCGACGGCGTGTGCAACTCAACTACGGTGGAGCAATACTGCTCGGAATGGCGATACGACAGACGCAACAGGGTGACAATGAGCCGTGTGCCCGGCGTGGCGCCTACATATTATGTCTACGACCGGCTCGGTCGACTGGCGCTCGAGCAGGACGGCTGTCTGCGCAGCCGCGGGCAGTGGCGTTTCTATGCCTACGACAGCGACAAGAGGCTTGCCGTGGTGGGCGTGACGGCTGGAATTTCACAACTGCCGTGGACGCGGGAGGAGCTGGAACGGAAGTATGCACAGTCGGAAATCTCGGCGGTGTTCGACGCCGCGGTCGACAAGGATATGCACATGTGCTACCGTCTCGAGAATGCGCCCGACCGCGACTACAACTTCACAAATGCTTGGTACTACGACTCATACGACTTCTGGACTTCCGACTGGACTCTGCCGTCGGACGAGGAATACACCTTTGAGCGCGCGCCGTCGCGCCTGGGCAAGCCCACGGGTTGCGCCGTGATGGGCGGCATGGGCTTCCCGGAGTTCACGGTGTGGCTCTACGACCGACGCGGACGCGAGCGCGCCCGGTGCCGCAGGCAGTACACGGCGGAGTTCATCGAAAGCACGTTCACCGACTGCAATTTCATCGGGCGTCCAACGCGCTGCCGCACCGTGCTGTCGCTGCCGCAAGGCGAGTTTCAGACGAATCCAGACGAGGTGACCATCGACCGCTGTTTCTCATACATGCAGGACGGTGGGCAGCTATATGCGGAGGAAATCCGGGTGGACGGCGGAAAATGGGAGCGAGTCTACCACGACTATGACGCCGCCGGCAGGCTTGTGAGGCGGAGAGGCGGCAGCGACGGTGCGACCGGCTACACGCTCGATGCGGAGGGGCGCGTCACTGCCATCGCCAACAACAGCTACAGCGAGACGCTCTCCTTCGCCGCCAATGGCTTGGTGACGGAAAAAACCACAAGCGTTGCCTACGGCGGAGAGAAGTTCGTCCAGCGCATGGAGTACGGCTACGGCGCCCGCCGCTTCCTGACGGCGGCGATATGCGGGGAGAGCAACCTGTCGCCGTTCACGGAGCTTTTCTCCGAGACGTTCGACTACGACCTCAACGGCAATGTCACGATGATAAACCGCGGATACCCGGCGGTGCAGGAGGCTGCAATCGAATACGAGGGCAACCGCGTGAGCCGCATCGTCGACTCATCGTCGCCAGCGATGGCGGTATATGCGCCGCGGTTTGCAGAGGGTGAATACGACCGTCCGATTGCCTACGACCAGTGCGGGCGCATAACAGCCGACCGCACACGCCGCATCGCCTCGATTCTCTACAACGACCGTCACCTGCCGATACGCTTCACGATGGACAACGGCAACACACTGAGCCTGAGCTACAACGCCGACGGCGTGAAGGAGCGCGAGACGGAGACAAGCTATTACGTCACGACCGTGACTCGCGTTGAGAACGGCGACACGGTGGTGCGCGAGCGGAAGCGGGCACGATCCACCCTCCGCGAATACTACGGCGACGTGCAGCGCGTCGACAGCAGGACTCGCCGTCTGGAGTGGAGCGGAGGATTCTTCTCCAAGGACGACAACGGACGCTGGCACAGCCACCGCTACGTGCGTAACTCCCTCGGCAGCATCGTGGCTGTAACCGACAGCGCCGGCACGGTGGAGCAGGCTGTTTGCTACTACGCCTCCGGGCTGCCCGTCTACAAGGCGCCCAACAGCATCCCAGCCACGCGCCGCATGCACGTGGGTAAGGAATTCGAGCAGTTCGAGAGCATAGATTGGTATGACAACGAAGCCCGATTCTATGACCCTCTGCTCGTGCGCTTCACCACGCCCGACCCGCTCGCTCTCTCCTACCCATCCCTCTCCCCCTACGCCTACTGCGCAAACAACCCGGTATGCAACGTGGATTTGGACGGAAGAAAAGTAAAACCTGTGGGAGATGCTGAGTTTCAAATGATTTTAAAGACACTGCCAAAAGAGTCTCGTGAATATGTGACATTGGACAGCAATGGCTATATAGACTATGATTCGATGTCTGGGTACTGTGGTGATAGTTATAATTTCAATTGCTTGCGGACTTTGGTAAATGATGGTCTGACAATCGATGTCGTGCTTGACAACAAGTATACATATGCAAATAAAATAGGCTTCTTGGGGACAAGGGAAATGGGATATTATGAGCCCAATCCAGAATATGGAGATGAAAAGGACACTCTTGGAATAAGTGTAGACTTATTATCAACTGGGGAGGGCGGAAATCTTGGCAAGACTCTTTTCCCTGACAGAATTAGCTCGGAAAACTCTCCTAATAATAATCTCATAATTGTTGTAAATTCACAATTGTCAGAGTTCGGACGTATTGAGACATTTTCTCACGAAGCATATGGCCATGTTCTCCTTTATTTATTAAATGGTGGTGACCACATAGGAGCGTCCCATAAATTTGAAAGAACGCCAAGAGGGACAATCGATTCAAATACCGACCTTGTTAATAAGATATTAAAAGCTAAAAAAGAAACTATAATAAACGAAAAACAATGAGAAAAACAATCTTAATATTATTTATATTCATAGGTTCTTCATTGTCTTTTGCGCAAGATAACAATATATCCATAAAAGAATACAACTATGAGTATTACCATTATTATGGCACCGAGAAAACGTATGTTTGGAATCTTGTGATTACAAATAATTCAGCTGAGAATTATCTTACATGGATAAACAAAAACGACAACGTTATGGACTACGCAGAGGAAACACAGATTAAAAATTTCTTTCGCGCAGGACGCCCTCGCCTATTCTTTCTTTGGTCTGATGGCGAATATTCGGAAAAAATACTTGGTCAGACATTCTTGAAGCTTTTGAAGCCTGGAGAGTCCTTCTCATATAACGTGGTACAAAAAGTCAAAAAAGAGCCTTCTATAAAAAAGAAAATTTCAATTGCAAAAGAATCAGTTGTGCAAATATATACCCAGTTCAAAATTTCAGAATGTTTTGACGTCCCATATCTGTATGCTTATAACAATCTTTGCTTATATGAAGAATAGGTTTCCAAGACACAGTGCCAGAACGGTTGGTAGCCCGACCCGCTCCCTCTCCCCCTACGCCCACTGCGCAAACAACCCGGTATGCAACGTGGATTTGGATGGAAGAAAAGCTATAAGAATTATAGATGAAGGAAATAAGACTGTGACAATCAAAGCTGATTATTATGTTGTTACATCGGATATAGGTTCATTGTATTCTGAAACAAAAATAGTCCCAGGTTATTCTCTGTCTGAAATCGAAGAGTTGAACAACTCAATTTCAAAACACCTCAATAATTTGGAATTAGTCGTAACCAACGGCAAATATTCTGGGTATTCGGTTGTTTTTGATTTGACTTTCATTGGCGCTGACCAAGTAAAAGCCGAAGCCATGGCCAAAGCGGATAATTTTGAAGGATTCAATATAGGAAACACTTTCAGGCGTGGCGACAAAACAAATTCTAAGTTAAGAAGAGAAGAGCATACTGATGGTTCCTACACTGCTGTTGGAGGAATAACACAATTAAACACACACATTTTAATGAACATAGATTTTGATACGCAGATGAATCGGCTGCACGAAATATTCCACACGTTCGGCTTTGACGATGAGCAAAATGCGAAAGGCATTATGTCGTATCCCCCACAGAACCCAAATGACAAAGATGTTGAAATACTTATGACAACACCCTATATGCCAACTATAAAAAAAACGATACAATGAAAAAACTGATTTTAATGACAATCCTGTTCTTAACGCTGCAGTCAAGCGGCTATATAAATTTCAAGGGCGCTCATTTCCGTAAATTGGAGGAAGGAGAACACTATTACTATATTTTGAGAATCTCTCCTCAGAATAAAAATCAGCGACCATATCTTATGGTAGCCATTTCTGACTTCTTTTTTCTGAACAGGCTATCGGAAAATATAGATTGTGAAACCTTTGTCAACAGATTCTATAATTACGCAGATTATGCTTCTGAATATCTATCGGGATTCTATGAAATACATTCCAAAAAATTCATTAAGACATCGGAATATATGGAGCTGTACAACCAATATCTATTGGTCTATTCAGACGAATTTTCAGATATTGTTTATTATCTAACCGATGGAACATTAGTCTGCGTATCCGCTGCTGTTGTGAAGAGCCCCGTCTATATAGCCGACTATCACGCTTCGTTGTCATCGGAATATCCTGTGAAATACAGCACAGGTAAGACTTCTTTCTTTACCAGGTTAGAATATCAGAAGAAAGCGGTGATCAATAAAGACAAAATAATTATAAAAGCAAAAAAATGAGAGCAACGAGATTAGTAATAACACTGCTGGCTTTTTTACCGTCACTGTTTATCATTAAAGCAGATGAAACGGAACTAACGGAGATGCGCCTGGTCTCTGATAGCCTAATCTATATGATACAATCGAACGTGGACTGCGACAGTCAAAAAAAATTTGCAGAACTCACATTTGGAGACAGAGGATTCAATGCTGGGTTACTATTTGCGACAGTCACTGTTAAATACAGCTTTTGCGGATTTAACCCTTCTAAATATATCGGATTCATTACCATTGGCGATTGTTTGATTTTTGTAGACAAATCAGGCTTGACGCACATGGATTGGTTCGACTATCTTCCGAATAAACGCATTTTCCACAGCACAGAAGTTTCTGCCCGCGACGGCACTGCTTGTTGGAATTTTATTTTATTCAGCAAGACTGACATTGTATTGCAATCGGTATCAAAAGGTTGGTGATATGAAAAGATATATAATGACTTTAATTGCATTCAGCCTGTCTGTAATGGCTATAAATGGAGCTGAGAAATCAGATGGCATTGATGCATTTCCATATAGAGACCTTATAGAAAAATATGTCGCTTCTTCTGACTTTGATAAACAGAAAGACATTGTCATAGCAACAAGGTTATTGTCAAAATTCTCCAAATACCCATATTTAATATTTGGAGCGTTCACACAAGAGGACTTGCCATATTTTGGGAAAAAACTGCCAGAACAGACATCTGACATTGGTGGCATCAGAATAATTGAAATATATAATACAGAGTGCATTCGAGACGTGTTCTCGCAATTATTCCTAAAATTCGATCCTTTTTGGCAATCAAAAATAAATGTTACTGATTACACGTTCTGGATTTTTATCGAAATCAGCAATGACAGAATTGTTCTCATGGACACAAATGCAACATCAAGACATTAATTGCCACCTGTTATCCTATGGAGATTATGTTGCAAGCAAAATTTCTGTAGTCAGCTTTACTGGAAATTAATCTCAATTCCAACGCTAATTTGATTATGAAATATAAATCCCGCAAGAATGGCAATGAAAACTAAAATTCTGATTTTATCAGCTATAATTGTTTTTTGTATACAAGCAAAAAACAATGACATTTCTTATGAAGAGACTTGTTATCGCTATATCGTTCCACATGGTCCTATCAATAGACCCTCAGGCTCTTACTCTTGTGTATGGAACTATGAAATTACAAATAATTCCAATCAAAACTATGTGACTTGGATCAATCGACTTGATAGTATGTTGGTGTTGTCTCAAGATAGGCAAAGTGACATCTTCTTCAATCGGAGAGTCGGGGAGAGCTATTCTTGTGTTGCAGAAGCATGGAGTAACGGATTTACAGGAATTGCTGTCGGATCGACATTCGTCAAAAGAATCAAACCCAAAGAGTCATTTACATATATTGTAATTGTGCCGAATGCGACCGATTCTTTAACGACATCTGTTTTTAAAAGCCATATTTCTGTGGTCAAAGAAGATATTGCTTGCAGGAGTCTTGGCATAATGCATCCAATTGACTCAATGTTTCTATTTAAGCCAAACCGTATTTGCCTGATGGAAGACAGCCTTATTTTCATTCATTTAAAATCTAAAACAAAATAGAAGTTACAATGGAACGAGCAATCCTATTATTTGTCATCCTTTTCAGCCTATCTCCATTGGCCAACGCCTCTACGCCCAATGCGGAGACCGATTCTATCATCCTATATAAAGATGTGTTTTTCCGTGGGACAAGGCTTTTTCCCAAAGACATTAATGGAGATACAGTTCGGGCTATCGAGAGCCGGGTATTCAAGGTGCTGCTGTCGAACGACACATTGGTTGCCGTCACTGACAATCCAGCAGTATTCCCGGATGAATTGAAAAAGCTCTCAAGAGGACAAATAAGAATGCGTTTCATGAAAGAAGGCTATTCTCTTACGTTCGATGACGACGTGCCAAGCACTGTGTCGATTCACGCCCAAAAAGATACTTTGGAATATATTCGAGACATCCCAGAACCAGGATATCCATACACAATTTGGAATGGTGTCATTGAAAGTTTCGAACTGATAAAGATAAATCGAAACATACGCGACTTGGTCCGGACTCTGAATCTTGAGCCATATTTCAATTTAGACATCCACACAATTTTTCTAATACATCCCATTGAAATTTCCAATTCCTGGGCAAAAGAAGTCGGCATCAAATTAAATGAACGCAAAATGGAAGCTGAATTCGTTGAATACAGACAATATGACGGACGCATCGTAAAAGTTGCATTGATACAACAACAATAAAACATTCGGATCTATGAAATATTTGATGGTCATAACATTATCTATCGCATCAATCCTGTCGGCGGCAGCCGACAATCTGAAGTATGCGCCACACAACTTCTCCGTGCTGCCACCGTCGCCAGAGGTGGAGTCGCTCAACAGATACATTGATTTCGGAGCGTCGCTCGCATCCGGGCAACCCGACATCAACCTGCCGATTTATGAGGTGTGCCACGGATCTCTGTCTGTGCCGATTTCCATAGGTTACCACGGAGGCGGCATCAAGGTGAACGAGAAAGCGGGAATTGTAGGTCTGGGATGGACGCTGCTCGCCGGAGCCACGATATCGCGCACGGTCAACGGTCTGCCTGACGAGATGCTCGCGGAGGGCGGGATGATGCGAGGACTGTTCAATATTACATCTGACGGTAAAAAACTCAGAAACTACGTATGCAACAAGCCTAAGGAATATGACTATGCTGTGGCAAACTCCGACTATGTCAAATACATATCACGTTATTGCCAGCCTTACGAAGAAAACCGTCTTGACGTTGCCAACGATGTGCTGCAGATTGCGGGAATGGGGATGACCGGCACTTTCATATACGACGACAACCGGCAGATGGTCTTGCAGTCGCCGTCTTATCTCCATTTTGAAAATGGCAGGACTTTGAACAGCAACTACTACCCCGGCCGTTATGAGATTGTCGACGACAAGGGCACTCGCTATTATTTTGAAGCTACGGAATATAGCGAATATTCTTACCTGTACTATTATCGGATGCTGCAAAACGCGGATATGCAGAAAGATAAATACCGCTTCATTTCCGCATGGCATCTGACCAAAATAAAGTCTTTGCAAGGCGACTCGATTATGTTTGAATACCAGAATATGGGCGAACGCATCTATCGGGTTGGCGGCACATATAGATATGAGGACTGTTTCAATTCCAATTATATCAAAGAACTTGTGCTGGGCTACACCGGCGCCGACTCATACATCGACTACTATCCCAAACTGCTGAAGCGGATTGTCTCCAGTTCGGAGATTGTGGAGTTCTCTTATGAGACAACAACCGTGGATGTCGACACCAAAACTTCGCAGTACGACAGGTTGTCGAAAATTACAATATTCAGAAACGATTCCGAATGCACTCCGGTGAAGAATTTCGTGTTTGAACAGTCGGAGAGTCCATTCCGGGGCAAACGCGGCGGACTGCTCAATAAAATTTCGGAAGTGTCGGCTGACGGCAAAAACAAGCAGACATTGTTTTCATTTGATTATAAAAAAGGCTCTGTGCCAAATAATTATTCCAAGTCACAAGACCATTGGGGATATTACAACGGCTGCAACAACGCATCGCTGCTTACCAAACAGTTTGAGCATAAACTTGGAAGCTACCCTTATGGCGACAGAGAGCCGAATGCTGCGTATGCCGCCATAGGAATTCTGAACAAGATAACTTATCCGACTGGTGGACATACGGCTTTCGAATGGGAGCCGCACGACTATGCGTATGTAAACGCCAAAAAGAATGAAGAAAAAACAATCACTACCACAACTCCCCACAACTACACTCTGTGCGGACGCAAACATGGCGAAGTCCTGGAGGCTGCAATAACCGTAAGCAGCCCGACAAATATCTATGTGGACGTGTCAAACTACTTCGAAATGTTCAAGGGTATGGGCTACCTGCAAGGAGATGACGGATGGAAGGATTACAACCACAGCCACTCAACCGCTTATTCAAACGACTATCCTTCAGTAAAAATATACAATGGAAAGAACGAGGTTATAGCGACCGTTTTCATTGATTCGGAAAACAGCGCAAGGAAACAAATAATATCAATCTCCCAGCCGGGGCAATATAGGATTCGTCTCTGCAATCCACGCAACATAAGCCTCGACGTTCTGAGAAATTATTTCGAAAGAGATAATAGCGAAGGCGATTTTGGCATAGTCAAAATCAATTTCAACGACATAACCGCCACAACGATTTCCCCGACAAAGCTTTGGGGCGGACTGAGGATTAGAAGCATAACATCTTGCACCGACGATGTGACAAACGCCAAGATCCGGAAGACTTACAAATATGCCACGGATTATACAAAAGACAACACGTCGAGCGGCGTGGTGCCGTTTGAACCGGAATATGCCTACCACTTTATTATGGGCGGGCACGTCGACGGCGGAATGGGTGATGATTTGGAAACCGTATACGGCACTTCGTCTTATGGCTTGCCGACAACCGCCACAGGCACTGCAGACATATTATACTCCCGCGTGTTTGAGACCGATGAACACAATGACGATAAGATTATCACCCAATACGATTTTTCAACATATATCGACTGCCCGGACCATCTTGACATGGCTTTCTTCAACTGCGGCTCGACCAACAACCGCATATACACATCGTATGCCCATAAAAGAGGTGATTTGGTCTGCAAGACTGTATTCAACACAATCGGCAACAATCAGCAGAAGCGATACGACTATAAATACGAGGTTTTGGAAGGCGACGGCGGAAATTTCACGGGAGATTTCGTAAAAATCAGCGATTTCTCAAATCTGATGCTCAAGGAGTCTGAGGATTTAATTGCCGATTATACCGTGAGTGAATACAAATTGATTCCGTTTGTCAAAAGGCTCGTTAAAACAAACGTATCCTCCACATCCGAATGGGACTCTGTCTCTAAGCAAGAGTACGGATGCTCGTATTTCTCAACGTCGTTCTCCGACGACAGCAATTTCTGTCGGCTGAAGAAATCGGATTGGACTTTTGACTCAAAAGGGCGCAGACAAGAGACTTTCTACACTTATCTAAATCCGCGATATGCCATAATTGACTCCGAGGTTACCGTCTGCGACGGCAAGATAACTGCCGCCAGACGAATGGAATATGACGAAGCAGGACGTCTGGTGCGCTCGTTTGTCGGAGAGTCGGGAGCTGATGTCGTTTCTAAATACGAATTAGGCAAATCTGCACATATCAACGAGGATTTGAAAAACTTCATCAATATTCCAGAGTATGAATATTTGTATGAAAGCAACGGCAATATAGCGCAAATAAGCTAAAATGGAATTGTACTCGCTTCATACTTATGGGGATATAATGGGAAATATCCTATCGTTGAAGCCCTGAATACAGACTTTGCCACACTCTCCAGAATAGCGGAATCTGCCGGATTCAGTCGCGGTGGCATATCGTTGATTTACGACGACAAGTCGCTGACATCCCTTTTCAACTCCATCCGCGAGAATCTGCCCGAGGCGAAAATCACCACTCTAAAGTATCATTGGCTGACGGGCATAGCCGAAAAGACCGACTGCGACGGGACTTCCACGTTCTTTTCGTACGACAAGTTCGGACGCCTTGATGGCATTAAAGATTTCAATGAATTCTTTATCAAAAAATTTGAATACAAATATCGGTTGAAATGAGAAAAACGATGTGCATATTATTGGCAACTGCGCTTACAACATCTATATTGTCCGAAACGCCGTTCCTGTCACGTTCCGTACATTCGCCTATGTCATATCCGACAAAAGCGGTATGTTTCGACGCCGACATCCGCCACACCGAATATGGCAGCGACTCATTGCTCGTTTGGGATTTTTCCAACATTCTCCCTGGAGAGCATTCAAATGTTTATTCCTTTACCCAGAATGATTCCTCAAGTCTTGTCATAAACAAATTCGGAAGCGCTCTATTCTCTTCGACACAGGACGGGTATGAGAAGGCGCAGTTTTTCAACAACAGTCAACAAATCTCGTTCGCCAAGCCAGAAAAAGTTTTGAAATTTCCGTTTGTCGTCGGCGACAGCATTTCTTCTCATTTTTACGCGTCCGGGACTCTTAACAATTCTGATTTCCTGCGAATCGCAGGTGTCTCCAGCGTTAAGGCCGACAGTTGGGGGTTGATAGCCTTGCCTGACGGCGACTCCATTAAAAACATTGTCCGCCTGCACATAGTGCGGACCGGCGGCATTCTGATTGATCCCCAATGCCAGCACAACAGTTCACAAGATTGTATCTTGACAAATGCCGAAATTGCAGCTATGGCAATGACAGATTCTGTAACATTTGTAGACGAGCATTGGCTATGGTTGTCAGCCAACCACCCATTGCCCATCGTTGAAATGCAGGCAACTCACATTTACAACCATCTCGCCGAAGTTGACTTCAGGCAGTCTACAACATTCATTCCCGCATCAGAGCAACCAATGCGTTTCCCGTCTCAAGAAGAAAAGGAGGAAGCGGAAACTTTGATGAGAGCCCTTGGAAAACGGCACAAATCCACAGCAATACGGAGAATTCAGGCAACAAACGGCTTCTCATCCATGGAGTTCTCAATAAAACCTAAAATAACAGATGGCAAATTCTTAATTGCATGCTCCGAAATTCCAGGTAAGGCCAATGTGTTTATAACAAACGCGGCTGGTAAAACTATTCGATTCTACAAAGATGCCGATTTTCCTCTGCTCTGCGACATCGGAGGAGAAACCTGCGGTGTGTTCATCGTCACCGTTTTCTGTGAAAACTCTATTCTTTTCAGCGATTCGGTATTGAAGAAATGACACTTCTATAAAAGTGTCGGAGAAGTTTGCAGAATTGCAGAATTTACTATTGCATTTATGGCTTTTTTTCGTTTACTTTGCTATCAACAAACCTATTACCATCGAGATGAAGCATTTTGTCGGCATATCACTGTTTCTGCTTGCCCTGCCTATGGTTGCGGCGGAGGCGCCGATGAGTTATATGCGCTTCACCACTCCCGACCCGCTCGCTCTCTAAATGTCGACGACGAAAAAAATTTGGCGAGTTTACGGGAAATTAGTAACTTCGCACATAATAATCTTCTAAACATTTTAAAATTATGAATGAGAAAAACGACCAAAGAGAAATAAAGATTGAATTGACTCCGGAAATGGCGTCTGGTAAATATGCCAACTTGGCTATCATCACCCACTCTGTAAATGAGTTCTTTATGGACTTCATCAGCGTGGTGCCAAACGCTCCACAAGCACGCGTGCAGAGCCGAATCATCATGACTCCGGAAAACGCCAAGACTTTGCTGATGGCGCTCCAGGACAACATCCGCAAATACGAGGCCAACTTCGGCACCATCAAGCCTAAACAGCCTGAAGCTGGAATGCCGGTTGGCAAAGCATAACATATTAATTTTCAGATACGATGGAGAATCCGTTATTCATATATAACACGCTCTCCCGAAAAAAGGAACAATTCGTGCCGCTGCACGAGCCTAATGTCGGTATGTATGTGTGCGGTCCTACTGTCTACGGCGATCCGCACCTCGGACACACTCGCCCTGCCATCACTTTCGACGTGCTGTTCCGCTACCTGCGCCACCTGGGATACCGGGTGCGCTACGTGCGAAACATCACCGACGTGGGGCATCTGGAGCACGACGCCGACGAGGGAGAGGACAAAATTGAGAAAAAAGCACGCTTGGAGCAGTTGGAGCCGATGGAAGTGGCACAATACTACACAAACCGCTACCACAAGGCTATGGAGGCGCTCAACGTGCTGCCGCCAAGCATCGAGCCTCACGCTTCCGGACACATTCTTGAGCAAATCGAGTATATCAAGGAGATTCTAAAGGCTGGATATGCCTACGAAAGCAACGGTTCTGTATATTTCGACGTGGTGAAGTACAGCAAGGACTTCCACTACGGCAAACTGTCGGGACGAAACATCGACGAGTTGCTCAACACGACGCGTGCGCTCGACGGACAGTCGGAGAAGCACAACCCGGTCGACTTCGCGCTGTGGAAGAAAGCGTCGCCAGAACACATCATGCGATGGCCTTCGCCATGGAGCGACGGATTCCCAGGATGGCATCTCGAATGCTCTACGATGGGGCAGAAATATCTGGGCGAGACGTTCGACATCCACGGCGGTGGAATGGATCTTATGTTCCCTCACCATGAGTGCGAAATCGCACAGTCGGTGGCTCACAACGGCCATGAGACGGTGCGCTACTGGATGCACAACAACATGATTACAATCAACGGGCAGAAGATGGGCAAATCGCTCGGAAACTTCATTACGCTCGAGGAATTTTTCAACGGGTCGCATCCTCTGCTCGAACAGGCTTACTCGCCGATGACAATACGCTTCTTCATCCTGCAAGCTCACTACCGAGGAACGGTCGACTTCTCAAACGACGCGCTGAAAGCCGCAGAGAAGGCTTACGACCGAATTGTTGATGGCTACCGCAGACTCCAGGAGCTGAAGCCTGCCGACTCGTCTTCGGTCGACGTGAAGGGATTCCGCAAAAAATGCTACGATGCCATCAACGATGACCTCAACACGCCTATCGTTATCGCCGAGCTTTTCGATGCCTGCAAGATAATCAACCAGGTGAACGACGGAAAGGCGACACTGACAAAGGACGACATCGACGAGCTGAAAGACTTGTTCCAGGCGTTTCTCATCGACATCCTCGGTGTGCGCACTGAAATCGTGGCTGGCGACGACGCTCAGGCTCTCGAACCGTTTGAAAAGGCTGTCGACCTTTTGCTCGAAATCCGAAAGGAGTCGAAAGTGAAAAAGGACTGGGCTACGTCCGACCTTATTCGCGACCGTCTCGCCGCAATCGGTTTCGATGTTAAAGATACAAAAGACGGTTTTGAATGGTCGCTGAAAATGTAATCACCTCGTTAAAGTTTGTGTATTTCCTTCATTAAAAGTTAATGGGGGGGGCAATTTAAAATTTTTATTTTGCAGAACAAATTTTATACATTACATTTGTATCACGATTTAGGGCCTAAAGGTCTTATTTTGATAAGATTGATTGTACTTTTTTACAAGAAAATATATTACACTTCAACCTTAATCATTTAGTCTAAATTTCCCTACGTCGTTGACAGAAAAGAAGTATGTGATATATCGAATGGACGTAAAACGACACAACGGCAACGTGTTGCCGAAGAAGCCCTGGACATTGGTCCGGGGCTTCTTGATTTTCCGCGGCTATGCCTGCTGTGCCACAAAAACGGCTCAGTAGAAATTTAGTGGGGATAAGCATA